>Ga0209163_1000810_pt1 | contig 45297 bp, 46 predicted proteins | sample MTBAKSrepl2MetaG_FD_187457 | JGI IMG/M metagenome (GOLD analysis project Ga0209163, IMG submission 187457) | Enrichment culture microbial communities om Arthur Kill intertidal strait, New Jersey, USA, that are MTBE-degrading - MTBE-AKS2 (Arthur... | ecosystem: Environmental > Aquatic > Marine >...
GGTTTCGCAGCTGTTTTTCGCGCCGGCTGATCTGTTTCGTCATGGGTATACTCCTTGTTGATTGCAGGGAGTCCAATCATGACATAGCGGCTGAATAGAAAAAAGATGTGCTTTAGTTGGCGCTTACTTAAATAATGGTTGAAATCACTAATAGTACGCCGGATATTTTCGGGCGATTCTGTGCCATAGCGTTCGACGGCGTAATTTCTGACAAGGGCTGTTGTGAGGTCTGTGCCATAGGATTCAGTGGAAGTCCTCAATTCTCTGGCATCATTGAGAAATGAGTAAGCCTCTGAGGCACCAATCTGTTTGGCCAGGTTGGTCATATAATCCAGACCTCGGGCATCGTTAAAAGTCTGCTGAATTGATTCTGAACGTACTCGTGCCTGATCCCTGGCAAAAGCCCTTGAAGTATCTTCGGATACATCAAAGCTCACCCTTTCGTTATCCTGTCCAACAACGGTGATTTGACCACCCCCGCTTATGATGTTTTTGAAGCCGGCTCCTACAGTAGTATTGAATCTGGTAAGAGTGCTTTCATTCATTGTATGAGCAAAGCTTGATTTGTCGTTAAATGATCGTTGCCAGTTGCTTCTCATCGCATTGTCCAGGCGGCTGGTATAACTTCTGGCTTCACTGCTTGTCATGCTGTCCTTTTGTATCTGCTGCCAGGCCGTGTTCCAATGCGTATCAGTGCCCAACCTGGTTGATGCGGCTGAAATCATTTGGTGTTGGGCCATGGCGCCTATTTTGACCGGATCAAGACCGTTGACCGTTGCTCGGGTGGTTGTTGCATTGCCGGCACTGTCCAGAGAATAAGCTGCACTGCCTTGAGCCATGTTATCCATGGCTACCCCTGTGCCACTGGCACCGGTGGTCATAATGGTTGTGGAACCGTCAGAATTCACGGTTTCGGATTTTGTTCTGGTCCCGTGGCCATCAGGAGCCGTAGAAACTTCCATCGGTCCTGATCTGGTTCCTACACTCATTTTGGCTGAGGCCATCATAGTGGCCATTTCTCCATCTGAAATACCTGGCTCGATTTGTCTTGATTGCTGCAGGCTGTCCCTGGCATTCATGGCCGCTGTATATCCGCCGACTGAACGATGGAGCCCCCAAGCTTGAGCAGCGGCCATGTTGCTGAACCTATGTTCCGGCATACCGGCAAGCAGGCCGGCTGCTCGGACCTGTTGGTTCAAAGCAGCTGAAGTCCCTTCAGGGGTGAGTAATTGACCAGCCTGAGCGCCCGCTGTCTGGGCGATGCGACTCAAATTCCCGGCAAGCAGGGCCAGGGCATGGCCACCGAAACGGATCAGCATCATGGAGAAAAAACTAGCCAGCATAATGCCGGCGGAGCGGATCACGCCAAACATGGCCAGTAACTTGAGCGATATGGTCGGAAATGCGGCCATGGCATAGACACCAAGGTTTGATTGGCGCATATCCTCAAAGGCATAGGAGGAATAATCCATTGCCGCTCCGTGGATTACGGCATCGGTGATTCCCCAGGTGGTGAGAAAAACGAAAAAACCGAACATGACCGAGGCTGCCTTTCCGACAACCGGTGTGGGCAGAAAGAGTACCAGAAACGGGATGACGCCGATGGCAATGGCGGTCATAATTGCCCGCATGATTGGGATCCATTCATTCATGGTCAAGCCGATCCCAAGTCCAGTGGCTGTGATTTTTCGGTTACTTTCCATGAGCATGGCGGTCTCGTAGTCATCCTGGAAATAAAAGTTGTAGAGGATCTCTGCAATTTGCCGTTGCTGGATGATCTTTTCTGGTGTGACCGCACTTCCGGTGGTGAAATTGAGGGTACTGGCGAGCAGGGATTTACAGGTGTTCATCTCCACAGCGCTTGTGGGGTTGAAATATGCCTTGCTGCAGACCTTTTTAAGGGCTTCGTCGTAATTGAGGGGGTTGGCGTAAATGGGTTGCAGTCTGTTCCAGGCTTGGGTGCAGGTCATGGCTGTGCCGGCTGGATTGGCGGTATCATAATACACCGTGTACACGGCTGGATTCACTGCCTGGCTCAAGTTGCCGAGAAAATCAGCGGTGTTATTGCGCAGATCATCAAGGGAAAGGGTCGTCCCAGGCCGCATCAGTTCAAAAGTTACGCAATCCTTGACGTAGCGAATCATGCTGGTCCTGACATAATTATCTTTGGGCGCGGAACCCTTGATCGACTCCAGGGCCTTAAATCCTATGCCGCCGGCAGTTGTCTGATACTGCGCATCAGGAGCTGCCGCCGTGTCGATGATATCGACCATCCCTTTTTCGATCTTATTGAGGAAACCGGCAGTAAAGACTATGGCATCCGGAACATCGCCTATGGTCTGGAACCGGTTCAGGACCGGATCATAGACCGTGATGTTTCCCTTGGGCACAAACAGGGCCAGGTACATGACCGCACCGAACAGCACCGGAACTGCCCATACCAGGGGGATAACCTTTGCGCCGGTTGCTGCCCGCGCTATCCAGGCTGCCGCCGCGGCAAGTAATCCAAGAGCGGTGACGACAAAGAGCAGACCCTGGTACCCCGAATCACTGAAGATGAGAGCGATTTTGGTAAACGCCTGGGTAATTGGATTGAAGCCGCCATAGGTATAGTATTCCATATCCAGGGCAAGCGCGGGAGCAGCCTGCAGTAGAAGAAAAACACTACCTGATATGAAGATACGACTTTTCTTTCCAAATCCAATCTTCATTCTGGAATTTCAATATCCTTGATTTTAAAAATTTGTTCATCAGGAACATTCAAACGAAAATAATCAGCTATCTCTGAAGTATCCAGCCTTAAGGACTTGCCAGTTGCGGCATACCTGGCGTCGTTATAAGACAAAAACACAACCCCTTCTGTTGCCTCGGCATCCCAAACCAAATATGCTTTCATTCGTGCTCCTCCAGGTTGAAGAATTTCAGGTCAGGTTAAAAACTGACAAATAAAGTTCAAAAGAATCACCATTACATCCCCATTCTTGCCGCAATGTCTTTGCCGTAGCGCCGGGTGATCTCCGCGGTCATCTGCATTTCAACTTTCTGCATATGTTCAAGGTACTCCATAATGGTGGACATCTCCCGGGCCGACGCCACATAACTGGCGCGGGCAGATTCCTGGAGTTGCCTGATTCTTCTGATCATGAGGGTAATATCCTGGTCCGCTTTCTGGGCAAACACCACCGCGGCGCAGTTTTCCGATGGCTGGCCGGTTGCCGCCCCGGCCTTCTTCTCAAGCATTTCCTTGGCTTTCCTGGCAATAGTTTCCGAGCGGACGTACAGATCGGAAAGCATCTGCAGGCTGTAGGCCTTGGCAGTGATATCGGCAAGGCCGGAGATAACGGCGTCCTTCATGTCCGTTGATACACTCGTTTTCAGAATAGGCAGGGCAGAGAGGGGGTTGGTTTCCAGGAAGGTTCGCTCGGCCGGGCTGAGAGCCGCTTTGCTTTCAATCTTGCCGGCAATACTATTTAAGGTGTCGGTGACATATTGCACCAGGTCGCGATTGGCATCGGTGATCCGACTGCAGAATCCGCTGGCATTCTTGGCATACACATCGCCGTTGGCAAAGGATTTGATGTCATCGGGATTGTTTTCCGGACAGGGTGTTTCGTAGGAAACCTTGTAGGCATTGGCCGGGCCTTCAAGTTTCACGTCACCGACCAGACCACGGATAAGATCGATGTGATCTCTTGGTATACCCATCCTGCCGCCCACATTTTCAAGCAATGAACCTTGGGTAAGAAAGGTACTTCTTATCTCGGCGTTGCAACCGCTGGTAACTCTGGCCACGTCTCCTGATCTTGGGACATTGTTGTTGGCCTGGTCCTCCTTGGTGATGATGTCCCACATCTCCGCAACACCCTGGCTCAGCTTGTTTTCCTTAATGGATGTGCCGAGTTTTTCCCGCATAACCTCGGTGGAATGAAAGCCGTTTTCGTCCATGACTACGCCCACGAGCTCTTTGGCCGCCGCACATTCATCCAGCTGCATGGAGTTGAGTTTGTCGGACAGCGCCTCAAAGTTTTTGATGGTATTGGCGCATTGTTCACAGAGCGTTTTCAGGGCAAGGTCAAAAGCCACTGCTGCAGCCCCGGACATGATCCCCTGGAGTTTGTCGACCAGGTAATCGGAATTCATGAAGCTGAATCCGCCCATGAATACATCGATGCCTCCGCAGCCGCTTTTTATGCGGGGCATCTCGACTGTCAGCGGGTAATCAGTTCTGTTGGGCCACCGGGAATTGAACCCACCACCTGAGTAATATCCGCGTTGCTGGCCGGAAAAATAGTTGGGAGATGTAGTCGTTCGCTGTTCCAGCCAGTCATCAACCCATGCGGCCGAGGCAAGAGCCGGGAGTAATAAAAAGAGAATGGCTGCAGCAAGTGAGGAATGGAAAGTTATTTTGCTATTGTCCATGGCTGTTTTCCTTGGTTGAGGATGGATGTCGGGTCAAGGGCGCTGCCTTTCTGGAAGTCATACATCAGGAAGTTGTCATTTTTTGTAGCACCCCGCAGATAACGGATGGCCCGATAGAGTTTTCTTTCCAGTTCAGTCAAGGCGATCACGCCTGTGGTCACGGTCATGTACTCTTCCTGTCCTTTCTCGATGAGCAGCAAGGTGGGTGTGATGGTGATGTTGAACCTGGCAGCGGCACTGGTGTTTTGACTGATATCCACGGTCTTGATCTGCCAGCCGTATTTTTCTCTGAAATAGGCCAGGATCTGCGCCTGCTTTTCGCAAAACCCGCATCCGGCTCTGGTAAAAAAGAGCAGGGCATGATCATCCATAGCCCGGCTGATAGTCTGATCGATTTCGTTCTGCTGCATAGTGACTCTGGCAGTGATCCCCGGCTCGGCTGTCGGATATACCTGGTTAACGGAAAAGAGATTCGAGTATTTCTGCGTGACATACATGGTGGCATGGGTATAGGCCAAGGCCTTGCGCCGGGCGACATCCTGGATAGCCAGGTATTGCAGGATATTGTTCTCGGTGGGGTACTGGACAGCATTTTTCTGTACGCTGTTTAATAAACTCTGAAAATCATCCGGATACATGTTCCACAGTTCATCGATGGAATAGTTGTCCAGGTTCGGGATGGTACGTGGTGGCTGAGATTTACCCGGTTTGACCTGCTGTTCTTCGATTACTTGGGGAGGATCTTCGTACCAAAACCAGCCCTCCCTGGTATTCTGGTAGAAGCGGTTTGCGGTGTCGCCTGGATCAGTGAAACCGTCAGCCTCCGCTTTCATTATGGAAAACTGCAAGCAGAGAACCAGGTATAGCCAGACAAGAACAAAATATTTACCAGAGCGGCAGCGCTTTATAGAGAATGTCATCAGCATGGACAAAACCAAAGTACCTGGAGTCAAAACTACGTGGGTTGGATCCGATCATGAAAAAATTGTCATCCGGCAGCGGACCGTTAAACTCGAATTGCGGCAGGGCGCGTCCCCGACTGTCAGTGTTCAGGGCCTTCCCCAGTTCTTTTTTATTGCAGGAGAACAGGTCAATATCACGTGTCAGAACCTGACCCGGACTGCAGTTGACTTTTTTGATGAGTCGGTCATTTTCCTTGTTCAGCCCTTTGTTGACAAAGCGCGTATCCTTGTGTCTGAACACCAGGTAATCCCCGGTCCGAATTTTTTTCGTGTTCACAGGAACAAGGAAGAACACCCGGTGTTCCAGCGACTGGCTGGTGGAGACAATGATCCGGGCCGGCAGCCAGGCTCCGACCAGCAAGGCGGCCAGGATGACCAGGGCAATTGTTTTCTCCCGGCTGCTGAGCTTCCGGAACATTTTCTTGTTTCCTTTATTCGACGGGGATTTCGTCTCCATTTTTCAGTACAACCTCTTTCAGTAAGATAACGTGGTTTGGCCTTACGGCCTCTCTGTTCAGAACATGTTCCAGCCTGTCCAGGTTTACCTTCCACTGGTCTTCGGTGATTTCTCCGGCAACGAACAGGGCTTTCTGCGTTCTGAGATATCCTTTCAAGTCCAGGACCTTGATTTTTTGCGCATACAACCTGTCATAACCAGCAACAGCCAGGGCAGCCGCTATCAGGGATATGGCAATCACTTCCAGGTATCCTGGTCCTCTTTTCTGCCCGTAGTTATTTTGTTTACTCACTCTAATCCACCCTGCAGTTTGCGTATGAGCTTGGCCAAGCTCGAACTTTTTGCTTCCCGGTTGATCCGCTCCAGGAGATAGTCGAGCCCGGCATCACCCTGGATCAGGAAACCATCCCCCTCATTTTCATAAACGACGGCGGGAACCCGGGTGATGCCATATTGTGCAAACAATACGGGATTCAGCTTGATTGCTGTCTGGTAGCGTTGGCATGGAACCTCAGTATCCTGACAATCCAGGTCTATTTTCAATATGCGGCTGAAGTATTCCGTATTGGCCGCCATATCATCCAGGCCTCCAATAAATCCTCGCATCACCGGGATAACATCGGGATCGCCGGCATCGGCAATGGCGGACAGGTATACACGGACGGTTTCATCCGGCACTGAACTTGAGAAAAAGAGGTAGACTCTTTCCGTATCATCAAGGCAGTTGGTTTGTCCCGATTGCTCCTCGACGGCATCCTTTTTCTTCCAAGAGGTGATGAAGTCGCCAAAGACTTCCGTCTCCAGCCGCTGTTGTTCGCATTGAATCTGTTCCTGAAAGCCGGGAGAATGAAAGGCTTCTGCCGCTTTTTTCGCCGCACTCAAACCTTCCTCTCCATACTCGTTTTCCGGCAAAGCCATTTTCTTGCTGTCCTCTTTCGCCTTCTCCATAATGGCGGAGACAATGTTTTGCTGAGTACCCTCTGCACCGGCCATATTGGTCCATGGCCAGGTGACAAGAAGCAGGAAAATGAATGACACAAAATATTTCATTGGCAGCAGGTGCAGCAGAATTGTTTTCGGTACACCACCCACAGGAACTCGTCATTTGATCCGAGCGCACCCATGTAGGGTGGATTCAGGGCGATATCATAGAATTTCGAACTCTTGCCGATGGGCCAGGCTGGCGAACGGTTATCCGGCCGGGCGGTGTGCATCTTGTAGTGACTCTTGATCCATACGGGAGTGAAGAGGCATCCGCAGGGATTGAGGGCTGGATCACAGATCCGGTACAATCTGTTCAGCTTGTATATCAGCCGGGCGGCTGCAGTTGAGTTGGCCTGCACGATATTGTCGTTGTCGACATGGCCGGTCATGGGGTAGGCGGAGCCGCCGCTGCCGACACACCAGGGCATGAAGTCAAGGGGCCAGCCTATGTTGACCGCCGCGGCGTCGGCCATACATGCCATCTGCATGGATTTGTTGGCATACAGGGCCGCCTCGGGATGGATAATGATCGACAACTCGTCGTTCTGCCACAGGGCGTCATACTCGGTCATCCATACTCCGTAATCATACCGGCCGCAGAGTCCGACCATGAGCGGAATCAGGTATGCGTGTGCCTGGGCAAAGGTCGATTCATTGGCAATCTCTGCAGAATCAGAGCTTTTGTTCTTGCCGCCGAGTTCATCAATCAGGGAGGAACCGACAGAGGTTCCCGCCATCGGTGAATAGAAGGGTACGGAAACCGTGTCCTCCAGGAGAAAGGGTTCCCAGTAGCTGACAATTAATCCGGGCTCGAAAAAAACGGGTGGCGGTCGCGGACAGATACAAACGCCTTCCACCTGCAACTCTATTTCCTCCCAGTGGATGTCGGTAAGCGGGTTGAATGGAACGCCCGATTTGCCGGCAACTGATGGACAGTGGCAAAGCGCCATGAGAAAAAAGAACGCAAAAATGCTATTTGCCTTCATCGGATTTCTCTTGAGCTTCCGGAGCCAGGTAAAATTCCCGTACCTGGAGCCTGTCTTCGTGTTGAACGACGACCGAAGGAACTGCAGCGAGCTGCAGGCGCCCGGCAATGTCTTCTGTCAGATAGTAAATCGGTCTTTGCAGCGTTTCGATCAGGTCGGCGGCAAGGCCACCCGAAATGAGCAGCCTTGCCTGATGATTTTCGAAGTAGGGGGAGCGTGTAAACCACCTGACCTGCGACGGGTCCTCAGCGTTTATGACTACCAGGCCGCCGGGAAAAGAGATGTAGTCCAGGGGATTGAAGGTGTATCCACGGGGGTAGATGACCCTGCCGTCGGCGTCCATAATGTCCCGGTCAAGGGTATAGGTCATATCAACCAGAAATGTTCTGTCCGCTGTTGCTGGCGGCAGCTGCTGCAGCTCGGGAGGTTGATAGGTTTTCATCCGCTCAAACAGTGCAGGGTCTTGTGCACTTGCCGCTTTTTGCTGCAGCTCGGCGATAATATCCGGCTCCTGCACAGGATATGTTTCGCCGACAATACCGAGATCATGGACCACGGTTGCCCGGGCTGAAGATCCAGCAATCAGCAATACGGTCAGAGCCGCTATTGGCAAGAAATTACAGCTCATCCTGTTTCCTCAATTCGACCATTGCCCGGATTGCTTCATCATGGGTTTTTCCTTGGCGGACCATTTTTTCAATCATGGCGATTTCGCCGGCTTTGGATGTGTAGATAAAATAGGCATAATGGTTGACCACCAGTCGGGCCACGCCTACTCCGAATGGGGTGTCAAAGAACAGTTCCGAGTATCGGGGCGGGTTGGACTTGACGCTTTTGAGCAACCGCATGGTGAAATCGTCGTAATCGATCAAGCCCTTCTTTCTGGCCTGGTCGAAGTCGGAGGATTCCAGGAAGATCTTGAAGGCCGAGTTGCCGTTGATGACACTGCCGACTTCGCCGAAGTTTTCCAGATCGAGAAGGGACTGAGTGATGACCATGAAGCTGCCGGCATACTTCCGGGCCCGGCGGTAGCCCTCGTTTATGACCGGGGCGAGCATGGCGGCCTTATCCAGAAACTGCCAGGCCTCGTCAAAGATGATCAGCCGCGGCCGGGAACGATCCGAGAGATAGAGGTCCTGGGTCACGGCATTGATGACCAGCAGGGTGACGACCCTATAGAGATCGGGCTGGACCTTCAGGTTCTCCAGTTCCAGAACCACGAATTCATCGCTGCTGATATCAAAGGTGCTGGGGCCGACGAAAAACTTGCCGTGGAAACCGTGGCTGGTAAATTCCCGGATGTTAAAGGCCAGCTTCCTGGCGGTTTCGATCAGTCTCGGGTTGTCGGCCATTTCATCCAGGTCGGCGCCGGGAGTGTCCGGGAATTTCATCAGGAATTCGTAAACCGTGTCGGCATCCGCCGCCCGCCCTTTCTGCTGCCAGGCCCAGCGGACACCATTGCGGATGAGGTTCATCTCGGTATCGTCGCACCTGGCGGTGTCGGAGTTGGAATAGGCCATCTGGGCGAAGACGGCGGTCACGCTTTTCAGCTCTTCATCCGGTTCCTTGATGAAGGTAAAGGGATTGAGGCACATATCGGTGCCGGGCTGAAAGTCCAGGTACCTGCCGCCGAGCATGTGGGCCATCTTCTTGTAGGAGCCGCCGATGTCGATGATCCGCACCAGGGAGTGGCAGGCGTAGTAATTGAAGGCGATAAAGTTGACCAGGAACGACTTGCCCGAGCCCGAGGTCGCACAACAAAAAATGTTATAATTGGTAGTGGCCGGATCAAAGAAGTCCAGTGATATAAGCTGGCCTTTGCGGCCGGTGAAGAGCAGTTTCGGCTCCCCTCCGGAACCGGCAAAATCCGCCTGGACAGGCAGGATCGGGGTAACCGAGCTGATGGGGGCGATAAAATCCCGCTCCATGGTCTCCAGGTTTTTTCCGGCGGTATACAGGCAGAAGGGCAGTGAAGACAGGAACAGGATCTTGAGAATCATGTTGTCCTGCTGCATGACATATCCCTGGTTCTCCCAAAGCCTGCGGACCCGGATGCAGGAATCCCGGGCCTTTTCCAGGTCATCACTCCAGACCCAGAACGCGGGCAGGACCTTGACGAACTTCTGTCCGTGCTCCAGGGCATCGGTGGCCGAGAGGTATTCCTCCTGCTTGCGCCTGAGCAGCGGTGACAAAGAGCCGACCGCCTGCTGGTTGAGAAGCAGATTGCATTTGGCATGGATCCTGGCCTCCAGGCCGGGTTCGAAGATGATATTGAAAGTATAAAGGAAGTCGGTTTTTACCTGGTCGGCATCCGAGATCATGCCCCAGATCCCCCCGAACAGGGAATTGGTCTGCAGCGGGTCGACCTCCCTGGGGATATTCTTGGGGGTGGTGCAGCAGAAATAGTTGTCGCCGATCTGCATGTGATCCTTTTCTTCCCTGATCACGGTATCGCTGTTGATGATCTGCTTGCGCAAGGGGATGTCGGGAGAGTAGGTGCTGAAATTATGCTCCGGATATCCACGGGGATAATGGTTGAGCAACCGGCGCAGCCAGTCCAGCAGGTGTTCCGGTTTCATTTGCCGGGGGTAGAGCAGGGCGGCTTTGAGGGTTTCGTTGATCTGGCGTTTTATATCCAGCAGCGGTGCGGATTTGGCAGGATCAGTGAAATCTCCCGGGTCCGGCAGGTCCGGTGAATTAGCCGGCAGTTTAACGGCCACCAGGATCCTGAACCGCCGGACCGGGATATTGCCGCAGGCCTTCAGACCCTTTTTGCCCCTGGTCAGAAACTCCACCACTTCCTCGCTGTTCGAGAGGACAATGGGATCCAGCCTGGTCCTGCCCTCCAGGTAGCTTTTCAGCATCGGCTCGATATGGGAATCGGCGTGAAAGGTCAGTTGGATGACGCTGCCCTTGGGCAGGCCGGCCCGGAACAACCCTTCCAGGGAGGTAACGGTCTTGGGACCGGCATAGGTGACCGGTGAACATTCCCACAGCATGCCCAGGCTGCCGTCCTGGTTCAGGTATATCCCGGTCCCCGGATCATAGGCCAGGTAGTTCAGGAAAGAGGAAAAGGGATGTTTCCTGGTCATCCGTTCCAAGTCGCTATGTTTCAAATATGTCCGGGGTCCGAGGACCACCCGTTCCAGCAGCTGGGGCAACATGGTTATTTCTCGTCAAGGTCGGTAAGGATCCATTTGGCACCCTCGATTTTGAGGTAGACGTAGCGGGTCATGAACAGCTCGTCATCTTCTCCCCTGTAGGGCAGGAGCAGCACCCGGAGGACCTTCGGCGGCTGCAGCAACGGCTTTTTGGGTTCCTGCAATAATGCCGCAAGGATCCGGTAACGGTTGTTCTGGATAGCTTGTTGCTCGTTCTCTGCAGGACCGGATTCTCCTTCCGCAACCTGAGGATAGCGGGCTTCCCTGTAGGCAGTCGGGGTATCAATGCATTTTCCTTCATCGTCCGTTGCCCGGCATTTGAAGTTCTCGTTATAGGGGTTGATGACGTCCTTTGCCGGGGCGCAGGCCGACAACAGGAGTGCCATGACGGCCGGGATCAGTAATTTAGAGTGTTTCATCGTTTTCGATTTCCCTGATTTCAAGTTCTTTTCCTTCGGAAATAATGACGGTGATTTTTTTGGTGGCGCCTACCTCGATGACCGGCGTGGCCTGCTTTGCCAGGCTCAGGTAGAAGTCATGGAGGCTGGCTGCTCCTTCCGAGAGGCCGCCGCCCAGTGAATATTTTGCAATCTGTGATGAATCGACCGAGGTGGTCGTGCCCAGGGGGGACGTTGACTGGGTAGTCGCAGTGGCCTTGAGCATGTCATCCATACCGCCGAAAAACCCGGCCACAATGGTTCTGGCCGTGGCCGCACCCATACGGGACACGACCCGGCCGGCGAGGCCGACCTTGGAATCGGAATCGGTGACAAAACCCTTGACCGGGGTGTCGATAATAGCCTTGCCCTCGTTGCTCAGGCACGACAGGGAGACCAGCCGCACGTCGGCGCGTTCCTTGTCCAGCCTGCCGACTGCCTCGGCCATGACAAAACAGCCGGCCAGGTTGGCCTTGACATCATTGGGCAGGACTGCCGGTGTCTGGATCCTGAGCAGGAGCGGTTCCGGATTGTTCCGGCCCTGGCCCGAAGTGGAAGCATCGAAACCGGTCAACAGTTTCGCCTCCATGAAAGAAGGGGGAAGATAAACGGTCCGTCCTTTTTTTTTATCAACGGGCTCCTCGCCGCCTGCCGAGGTATTTGTCAATACACCGATCTCGCCGATTATCCTGATCTCCTTCGGCGGGGGCGGAGGGAGCGCGACATTCCTCGTTTCCGCAGGCGGCACTGGCCATTGCTGCGCATTCATTTGCTCCGCCGGTGGCGGAGGAATCTCAACCTTTTTGGCGACCTGGTCGGGGCTGGGAATCAGGGGAAGCTCCTCTTCAGTTGCGAATGGTTCAGGTTTCTGTCTGTCCTTTTTCAGTTCCGCTACCGACTTTTGCAATTCGTCCAGTTGGCGCCGCTGTTCCCGAAGCATGGTTTTGTCAATCAGGTCCGGATCCAGATGTATTTCCCTGGTCGCTTTGCGGGGAAAGAGTCCTTCGGATTTATCGGACCTTGAGTGGTAACCGGAAACGGTGATCAGCAGGATAATGCCGCCGACCACCGACCAGATAACGATTTTCTTCCCGCCCGGCGTCAGTTGATCGAACCTGTCCTTGATATTCACTGTTCCGACTCCTTTTTCTCGACCACATAAACCATGGTTGTCCCCCCGGGAGCTAACGTGTGCTCCTCGACGGCCACCGCCAGAATGGAAGTGCTGACCAATGGAGAGAGAAAAAGCGATTCATCCAGCACAACAGCCTCCTGTTTCAGGGATTGTGCCCGGTATTTTTTCAGCCGCAGACCGACACCATCCACCTCGACGCTCTGGAGGAGTTGTATCGCCAGATCAGGTGAGAGGGTGAGCTGTACGTCCGGCGCTGATACCCTGTAACTGGAGGGGTAGGCACCGTCGTATGCCTCGCGGATGATCTGCAGGGCCTGTTTTTCCAGGGGAAGATTCCGGTAATGGGCAAGATTCTCTTTGAACGAGTCACCCTGCGGTGATGCCAGGCGCAGGGTGACGGAAGGGATGTCCCGGGGAGTGACGAGCAGGGTGTAGACTGCATCGCTGCATACGACAAAGAGTTCGCTGGGCGTATCGGCGTAGACATACTCCTCGCCCTGTTCCTTGATCTTAAACTTGATAAAGGCGTTGGTGCCGGAGAAATGACCGGTCAGCCCTTTTTCCTGGGAAAAGATCAGGTCGTTCATCTGCCCCGGACAGACGATCCGGTTGACATCACGGTTGGACATTTCGACCATAACCGGGATTTCCGGGGTGATAAAGGTGTCGGCGTGGACAACGGTTGACAAGAGCAGGAACGAAGCGGCTGCTGCCGGAAGGATTTTATGGATCACTTTCTGTTCTCTCCCAATTGCATGGTTGATGATGGCGATTTTTCCTCGAAGGACAGGAGATAGAACCTGCCGTCCCGAACCTGGTAATCGATCAGGTAGGTCTTGCTGGTCATGGCAAGGGGCGTATCGCCGGCAAACTGGCTCAAATTGCCGAAAACCTCGATGGTTTTCTCGCCAAGGGTTATTTTCTCCAGATAAAAAACCGAACTGACCACGGACTCCTCGACCCTGCCGGCCAGGGAATACCAGGTCTTGGACGCCTGGGGATATGCCTCCGGAGCATAGAAGGAAAGCAATTCTTCAAACTGGGCTCTGGCGGTCGGTGGTGAATAGGTTGCGGCCAGGTTGACGATCCTTCGGCAGAGATCCCGGGTGTACGTGTCGGTGGGCTTGCCCTGGACGAATTCCACCGTCCCGGTCATCGTCGGAGGAATCAGCACTGTCCGCTGGTACCTGACGGCCCGGTAGACCAGCAGCGAATTGAAAGCCACGGCCAGGGCCATGACCACGACCACGAATTTAAGCAGCCGGTTTTCGACAAAGAGGTTGCTCGCCTTCTGGAGGAAGATGGAGGTTTTCATTCGTGGAATTCCCTTTGAAAATATTCAGGGTAGTTTTTCATTTTCAGAAACCCGAGCAGGTAGAGCACATGCTTGAGAAAACCCCGGGATCTGGTCCTCTTGGTGCGGGTATAGAAATACTGGACCGCCAGAAAGACGATCCACATGAGTTTGCCGTAGATGAGGGCCAGGGTCAGGGAAAAGAGAAAGATGACCAGTTCGTCCACCTCGAACCAGAGAATCTGGAACGGCTTGGACAGGTACTGGGGAAATCGCTGGCTGAAATTGTTGGCGGACATCCGGGTTTCTCTTTGATCGAAAAAAATGTTCAGCGGATCATCGCCCCGACTGTCTGGACGACGCTGTCCGCCTTCAGCAGGAAGGCGCCGCCCAGGACAACCCCGGCCGCGGGCAGGATCATCTGCCGGATGGCCAGGATCGCGGCAAAGACCATGCAGGCTACCCCGGCAATAAATCCGATCGGACCCAGCAGGATCTGGTTGACGCCGATATCATAGAGATCATAGGCAAAAGAACCTGCTGCCGGCACAGCCATGGCCCTGGCATTGGCTGATCCGAGCAGACAGGCGGCAGTGAGAACGGCCAGGATTGTGAAGAGTTTTGCCTGTTTTGCCTTTTCCTGGTGATGGATAATTCCGGTGGTCATGATTTCCCTCCTGTAAAATAGTGAAAGTGAGTCAACTGCCCGGGGCAGCCGTAATCTTCTCTTCCGGCGCAAGTACTTGTATTTCCACCCTGCGATTTTTGAAAAAATCATCGGGGGTTGTCGGTCACGGGATGTTGTGACCCTCTGCCCTGCACTGCTGCTGCGGCAAATCCATGGTTTTGGAGGAAGCCGGCAACAGCCCTGGCCCGTTGCAGGGAGAGGGTCTGGTTGAGCTGATCCGGGCCAAGTTTGCAGGTGTATCCTGTTATGAACAGTGGAGTACTTTTGGTGATGCCGCAGGCTTTGAGACGGGAGAGGATGGATTCTGCTTCAACGGAGGTGAGGACCGCGCTGCCCAATTGAAAATGGATGAGAGCCAACCGGCAAACAGCTGCAACTCTATGTACCGGCTCGTCAAAATCGCCGATCACAAAAGTCATGCAGGTGATATCCCGGGCCATGTTCATGTGGTACCTGTAGCTTCCCTGTCTGATCTCCATGGCCTTGGACAGGGATGGCATCAGCAGGGCAGCGAGAAGTATCAAAACAAATTGTTTTTTCATTTACCTGGTACTGTGAATGAATTGGTTTGTCGGAAAGCATTGCTTTTCGCCTCTGTATTCTTTTTCTCCAGGGGGTGACCTGTTTTTCACCTTTTTTTTGTTGGCATACCTGCCTGACAGGGAGAGATTTCACCGTTTCTGTAAGAGGCCAATAATGCTGTTTCTTAATTATTTGTTTGTGCTTTGTAAGAGAGATTTCAGGGCAGATTTTTTTCTATGTTTTGCTACCTGAGCCCTGTTGCGTATTGTATAAAGCCGCTTGATATGCTGATCGCTTAAGCGGAAGATAAAGGTCGTTTCAATTTCTTCGATCACCTGCTGCATGGGCAGTTTCTTTCCGGGTTCCTGGTTGTAATAACGGCTATAGGCGTACCTCTCCCATTTGGTTGATATGGCGGCGGTCCTGATAAGGCTGAGCCGTGTTTTCATGGAAAGGCGACTCAACTGGGAGCGAAGGACCTCCCTGTTTCCCCAGATCTGTTCGAGGAGCTGGAGACCGATCAGGTCTTTTGGGGACAGGGGATCCTGGATGATATCCATCCGGTTCAGGTAGAGCAGGATTCGTCTGGGGATGGATGACCCTGCAGCATATTCTCTGATGGTATTCATTGTGCCAGGGAGATCCGTTCATAAACGTCGCTCATCATGCGAAAGGCATGTCGGAGGCTTACTTTGAACTGTTTGGAAATATCCTTGAATCTGACCGGTTCCTGCTGCTGGAGCAGCCATGCACAGACTATCCGCTGCTTCCTGGTTACTCTATTCAAGGCTTCTTCGATCTTTTTCTGTTCAGGTTCCGGAACAACAGGTTCTTCTTTCTCCGGATAGGTGAACTGGTAATCTTCTATGGAAGCAATTGCCCGGACGCCGGAGGCCATTTTCAGGCAACTGGTTTTGAAAATTACTCTGAAATAGGGGATAAACTGATTTGATTCACCCTTTTCAAGGCAAGCAGTAAAGGCTTGATGGGCAGCAATGGTGGCTTCCTGGTAGAGATCGTCTCGGTCAGCAGCCATGTACTCCAGGTAGGGAGAAGCTATCATGCGGATGAACCTGCGGTTGGCGGAAACCCACTGCATGGACAAATCCCAGATTTCTCTGCTGCTGATTTCATCGTTGTACCGGATTGGCCGAGTCATGATGCTGTTCCTTCCGTTCTCTTTTTTAAGATTAAAAATAGATTAAAGATGATTAGCCGGCTGCGGGCATTTTTTTGAAATCCTTGAATAATGGGCCTTGCGGCTGATTTGTTGCCGGGAAAGTGTGAGTGTTATGCCCCCTTGGTGTGACAGCTATGCCCCTTTTGCTGTGCGTGTTATGCCCCCCGGTGTGAGTGCTATGCCCACACCTTGTGACTGTTATGCCCCCCGAGTGTGAGTGCTGTGCCCCCCGGATGTGACTGCTATGCCCCCGGGGTGTGAGTGTTATGCCCCCTGTGAAGTTTTCGAGAGTTCCGTCCTTGTCATGGTTTCCGCACATGAACTTTGTCCTCCTTGTCAATTTTCCACGCTTCGATAGCGCCGACTTTAACCAATTCCGTCATTGCCCCGCGCAGGTTGCGGCGGTAATCGACCAGCCTCTTGCATTCGGAGCCGCAGAGATGCTTCAGGGTGGCGACCTTGATCGGATACGGTTCCCGGTGGCTGGCGTAGAAGCCGTGCAGCCATTTGGCCAGGTTGGTTTTCAGGTGCAATCGTTGCCGCCACTGCAGCTGGGTCCAGCCGGCGTCAAAAATGGCAGCAAGCTTGGGGTTGATGCGGAGATAATAGGTCTGCTCCCGGTCGTTATAGTAAAATTCATCCACCAGTGAGCCGGCATAGGTATAGGTTTCATCCGCGTATTTATGGCTGATCCGGACATTGATCTCGACCGCCGTGGCCGTGAGGCGCCGGAAACAATCTTTCAGCCATTCCTTGCCTGATTTTCCCGACTGCCGGCCGATGGCCCTGAGAAAGGTTTTCACCTTGAACCGCAGATAGGGTCCGGTTGGTTGTTCTGGGTTTTGGCTCTGGAGATGAAGGGCCTGGACCATGACATCAAAATCCCCTTGGTCGAGGCGCCAGCCGGTATAGCGGATATCGAGGCCCTTGACCGCGGCGACCATTTCTCCTTTGAGCGCCCGGCGTCGACCACGCCTGACTACACCGAACAGGGCGGATCGAAGACAGAGGTTGGGGACACCCCGTGTTTTCGCCGGCCAGTCGGGGAGAAGGGGAATCTGTTCCAGTTCCCGTACTTTTTCCTGCAGCGCAGGTGATAAGAGGTTCAGGCAGTGTTCAGGTAGTGTGTTGGCTTGTTGAGGCGGAGATAACTTTGCTTCCTGGGATAGGTTGGACTTATTTTTTCCAAATGTATTTGATGTTGAACCTGGCACAATGCATTCACCTATCTTCTGTGGACTTCAATGCGGCTTCTCGGCCTGCCGGTTTGAACAACATGGATGCGTTTGCTTTGGAACCAGGAGGTGAAGTCCTTTTCCAGGTGCAGCGCAGGTGATAAGAGGTTCAGGCAGTGTTCAGGTAGTGTGTTGGCTTGTTGAGGCGGAGATAACTTTGCTTCCTGGGATAGGTTGGACTTATTTTTTCCAAATGTATTTGATGTTGAACCTGGCACAATGCATTCACCTATCTTCTGTGGACTTCAATGCGGCTTCTCGGCCTGCCGGTTTGAACAACATGGATGCGTTTGCTTTGGAACCAGGAGGTGAAGTCCTTTTCCAGGATCAGCACGGTTTTTCCGGGTTTGTATGCGGTTAAATCCCCTTTCTTGATGGCTCGATGAATGGTGTGGTAGCTGCATTTGGCCAGCTTGGCCGCCTCATCTATGGTCAAGGGGTTCTCGCAGATCATCCTCTGCACACCTCCTCGACTGCAGCCCTAATTTCTGCAGGCGAACCCCAAACCCAGGTCACCTTGCTTATTCCAGTTACTTCCTCCAGGCGAAGTGCTACAGGAGGTGGGCAACGCCGCCGGCCCCAGATGATGTGACTGAGAAAATCGGGTCCGATTTGGGCGGCCTGGGCGATCTGGCGCTGGGTGGTTTTCTTTTTTGTAGTCCACATGGTCAATCTTTTAAGGCAAAAGTTGACCAATAGTCAAGTCAAAATGCAATATTTTTGTATAAAAGTGCATTTTTCTCTTTATTTTGTTGAGCATTTGGTCTATTGTTGACTTATGGATCAATTAATTACGGAACAATTTAAAAGGGCGTTCATTTTTCTCCTTGAGAAAGAAGGGCGTGGAGCCCAGACTCGGTTGGCGCGGGAAAAGGATATTGACCGGGGGTACCTGAACGCCATCATCCAGGGACGCAAGAAGGGTTCTGAAAATGTGCGCAGTAAAATCGCCAACCATTTTCAGATGCCATATGAAGAGATGCTCGCCCTTGGCCGGCGTCTTCTCGATACGTCCGGGCAGGAGAAGGAACGCCCTGCGAGTCAGATCATTGAGCAGGGATCAAGAGCAGAGGTTATGCCGGAAAAAGGGGATGTTCCCGGGAGCGGCATGGACTTGAGTATTTCCGACAAAATCCGGAAAGCCATAGAAATACTCGAAACGGATTCAGAGTACCGGTCCAGGTTCGCTGACCTGATCGATATGTTCCATGATGCGTTGATGGCTCGGCAGGCAAATGCGGATCTGCGAATCAAGCTGGAGGAAATGGAAAAGCGGATCGTTCAACTGGAAAAGATGTTGGCGGACGATGCCGGCCAATGATCGTCATCCCGGCGGGGAAGTTTTTAATTGTAATATACACACCTTTTAGCTTTTTTTTGTATACCCAAAAAGTTATTTCCGAACCTTTTCTAAATATCTGCCATGAACCCAGCCCTCTCTTATTTCGCCAGTGACTTCATCATAGTATTCAATCAATCGCCAAGTTTTCTTGCGCCCTACTACTTGTACACTCTTTGCGAAATATATGATATCAGTCCTTTCTGATTGTTTTTCAGGTCCAGCATACACATGTAAAAAATTCTTCTTAACAAAATGTAAATTTCTAATTTCTCTTTGAGAAACGATTGCCGAAAATTCCTTCTTAACTTCACGCACCACTTCTTGACTTATACTCTGTGATTGCTTGCTGAAAGGCGGCATGTACAAAAGCATGAAAGCGACAATGAGGCCACCAACAATGTCGCGTAATATTTGAGTAAGATAAGCTTTAAGTGATCCTTTTTGAGCCTGTATTCTTTTTACCAGCAGATCTATAAATTGATTAAAATCTACTTCTACTCCAGGTGTTGCAACAATTTCTGCTACTATCGAATCAGCCTCTCCAACATCTACAATATCCCCATCATAAGTCACCAAACCGCCAGTGGCTAATTGCAATCTGTCAAAATCTACTTGATTAAATAGACTCGCATAACTTTGGAAATTTTCGAATATACCCTTGAAATCAATTCCCACTTTTTTTTGTAATTCAAGAGCTGTCTCAAGTATCGATGATTCATTTAAAAATGATGAAGCAATATCCTTCATCCTGCCCTTGTCATAAATTGCGTTAAATTTTTCTGCTTCTTTTGCCAGAGATGAAAGTATATCTACAGGCTCATAAATATTGCGAATGCTTTCAAGTGCTGATGCTTCTTGTGCTAAAGTTGAGATCATACTCGACGTCGGCTCATATATTTCACGAACCCGTTCAATCATCGATCTTTCTTGCTCTAAATATGATAATATATCTGCCGCCTTATGCACATTGAGAGCACTGTGCAACATTGATTTTGATTGTTGAGCTAAAGATGAGGCTGCATCCGCCAACCTGTCCATTCCATAAAGCCTGTTGACTTTTTCAGCCTCTCTCGCAAAAGAAGTAAGCATATCAGTTTTCTTGTGCATTTCACGTGCGTACTTGACAGCCGGTGATTCGTTCATTCCCATTGAAGCAAGCATGCGAGCATTAAGTCCTGCTAAATCCTGCGTTGCAAATAAACTCAACTTTGTTCCCTTTTTCTCTTTTTTGTTTGTAGACATAGGCCTGCTTCCCAATACAATGAAAAATTATCCCCAGTCTTCTAAAGCGTGTGCAGATAGTTAAATCCTTCCATTTTGCATTACCCTGGTGTCGCAGAGAATCCCAAGTTGATCGAAATTGCTATTTTGTCGAGATTGATGCAGGTAATCTGAACGAGATGCACAAGCAGCAGGGGATCCCCTATCAGCTTGATGCTTTTTATTGTGTCGGATTTTCCCATATAAAATAAATATCCAAGTCCACTTCTTTCTTGGCTGGGTTGATATGATCTACAAAGCATCTGAAAAAAAATCCACCATTTGTCACGTGTTCAGTTTTAAAGAAAAAAACAGAATCACTTTCTTCTTGATAATCGTGTTGAGGAAGGTAAAAGGTTTCTTCATTGGAAAAATGAGAATCATGTATCTTTTTTACGCGAAAGCCGTGATACATAAAATGTGTAGAAAAACTGAGAGTGGCTACATCAGTATTGATTTTGTCTGGAGTGCTGCCAGGTGTTTCATATTGAGGTGGCATGTTTTTCCGAGAAATATCTTTCAGTGTTATACGGAAAAACTTTTCGCCTTTTTTCGTCAGCACATCATGATAAGCACCATGACTCAATGCTATTTTCTTGTGATACTTCCAGTATTGTTGAATGTCGCTTTCTGTGCTGTTTGCTTTTTTATGATGACGTACAACCAAGAAGAGAACTGTCAATGTGCCAGTTAGCAAGATCAATAAAGGCAATACTAAGCGGATGTATAATGATGCTTCTGGTATTAATACTATATCCATTTTTTTAAGAAAGTTGGGCAAGAAAAGGCTACTTACGGATAATGGTGCCGTTATCGCTGCTACCCTACGCGACCACGGTGTCGGTAGCACTTCTTCTAAAATCGATTCATATATCGTCTGAATGTTCATGTTTATTCAGGGGCACAACGTCGCGCTCTGCGACAAATTTGGAGCGTAGCGGAAAATTTGTCCGACAGCGCTCTGTTAGTTAGCTTATCTTGGTATTAAGAACACCAAGCCCGCCAGCAGCTGATGATTCAACAGCACATGGAAAATCGTTATTTAATCCTAAATGATTCTGGCTCACTAAAGTTTTAAGCGGCTTCTCAGTCAAAAATAAATTGCAATATCCTAGTGCCGCTTCGGCATGGTGAAAATCTAGAAGGTCATTACCTGTAAGCTGGCGTTTTTGGTCCCATCTTACTGCCGCATGACAACAAGCGCTAATATGCAGTGTTCGAACTGATTTTGAAAATTTTCTAAATCGATCTTTGTGCGACAGGCTTTCGCTATTGGCTTCAAATTCCTTATACCCTGCATTCTCGACTTCTTTGAATAGTTTCAACAATTGCTTTTTAAAAAGGCTTAACCCTCCTTCAAATTCGACGCGATATGCTTGTTTGTAACTCCGAATTTCATCAGCATGCTCTTTATTTCCTAAATTTAGGCGATCTGCTGTTTTTTGCCAATCTGGTTGATTCCAACTCTCGAAATCAAGGTAGCCCATCATTTCAGTGAGTGTCATATCCCACATGTGATCAAAAAAAGATTTTTGAATTACAAGTTCTTCAGACGGATCAAAGGGCGTTTGATGTGGATGGCTTTCACCAAATATATAACTTAGCTTTGTCCATACCAATTCATCTATTGGTATAAGGTTTTCAGCCCCAGCCTGAGAATAAATGGCGTTACATAACTCTTGACTGATTCTTTCTGGATTAACAATAAGTGTGACACCAGAACTCAGACGATCTATTAATTTTGTAGTGGCAAGCCTTGTTTCGCGATCGCATTGCTTCATAAGCTCAACAAAAACTGTCTCGGATATGGGGCAAATAACTACACCATCATCAACCAAACATTTAATCCGGGAAAGAAGTTGAATTAAATCTTGATTGTCATTTCTACCAAGCTCGACATCTCTAAGAAGAATCCAAAACCGCAAGTCCAGATAAATTCTGTATTTGCTTGCAACCTCTACTCCAAGCTGTACCCGCTTTTTCCTTACATATTGTTCTAAAGTCACATTAGGCTGTTTCCGGTGAAAATCTATTGTGCTAGCTATAGTTTCCATCTCCATTGCGAGGTTCTGATTGAGGGCTAACATGACGGTTCATTGGACGCCGCGGACCTACATCTTACGATGGCCGTGAAGAAATGAACGGCGCAAAGATGACATGAGCGGGATGCGGCCGATTGTTAGCTCCTTGATTTTGGTGAAATTACAGTAAACGCACTGTTTTCCTTCCATACTTTTGGGATAGAATTAAATGGCTCTCGTCATTCTGTTAAAAATTTCCGATTGAAAGCATCCAATTCACCAGGGCGACAAGTCCTTGGCAGGATAACAAGAAACCTTATATCCCTGCGTGATTTAATTTCTGCCCATTAAAATTGATAAATTCTATCAGTGTATAATGCTTCAAGCATAACCCAAAAACAACGTGAAAAACCACTGTCAATATTAATCAGTTTAAAAAGAAATTCGGCTATGATATATCGTAACTCCATGTAACAAAACAAGGTCTTTGAGGACGGATCTAACCGAGAATATTTGTCAGATCAAATTTGAATTACTACATTTTATCATTTTTTCTCTCTATCAGCTTTTTCCTTCTGCCGGGTCCTTCCCTCTCGCAATCAAGCGAATACAAAAAGGTATCGCTGTCGGAAATAACCGGTGATCTGTGCCGGCAGCACCCGGGCAAAAGCGGGGCCTTTGTCCTTGAAAGAGGAATAGATGCGCTGCTCACCCGTGCCTGGCTCGCAGACCATGCTGCCGCGAGCATTGAAGTGCAGTACTTCATCTGGAGCACCGACAATATCGGCATCCTGGCTGCAGAAAGCCTGCTGCGGGCGGCCGAAAGGGGAACGCGGGTAAGGGTGATCGTTGATGATTTGCTGATCGATGCACCTGACGAGAGCATGCTGGCCCTATCCGCCCATCCCAACATTGAAGTCAGGATCTACAATCCGACAAATTCGGTGGGGGTTTCGATCCCGGAACGGGCTTTCGGTCTCATCAGTAATTTTCGTTCCTGCAATCAACGGATGCATGACAAGACCTTTATCGTCGACAACATGGTGGCCATTACCGGCGGCCGGAATATGGCGGATGAATATTTCGACTATGATCATGAGTACACTTTCCGGGACCGGGACATTCTGCTCCTTGGCCCGGTCGTGACTCAGATGCAGCAGAGTTTTGAAGAATTCTGGCAGAGCAGCCTGGCCGTCCCGGTGGAGAATCTTCTGGACAGGAAAAAAAAGCAGCTGACAGCGGAGAGAATTGCGGAAATTTATGCTGAGCTCCATGCCTATGCCGCCGATCCGGAAAATTTTGCGCCGGAAGTGCGGCAGGCGATCGGCGATCTGTCAGGCAGGATTCCCGTGTATGCGGAAGATCTGACTTGGGAAGATGTCCGGTTTATGAGTGATGTGCCCGGGAAAAATCAGGATCGGTGGTTCAAGGGCGGTGGCAGGTCGACGGAGATGCTGGTGGAGGCTGTCAGCAAGGCCGAAAAGAGCGTAACCATCCAGTCTCCCTACCTGGTTTTCCCCGATGACGGGATCGATTTCTTTGCCGGGCTGATCAAGAAGGGGGTTGAGGTAAAGATCAGCACCAACTCGCTGGCCTCCACCGACAACCTTATGGCCTTCAGCGGTTACAGTAAACAGCGGAGCAAGATACGGAAAGCCGGGATCAGGGTATACGAATTCCAGCCCCATCCAGCCATCGAGGAGGTCATGCTCGATCGGTATGCGGAGCGGACTGATATCCCGACCTTTGCCATCCATGCCAAGACAATGGTAATTGACGGGGAGCTGCTTTTTATCGGCACCTTCAACCTCGACCCGAGGTCGGCGAACCTGAACACCGAGGTCGGAGTCCTGATTCGAGACAGGGAACTGGCAAGCAAGGTTGAGGAGGCGATAGAAAGGGATATGCTGCCGGAAAACAGCTGGGATATCTCTATCTCTGATTCAGACACCCATGCGCCCTGGTGGAAACAGGTGAAACAAACCCTATGGGCTATCCTGCCGATGGATGCCCTTCTGTAGAGGGGATTGCCGGCACTTATTATTTATTGATCCATGTCCTGAACCCAGACATACCATTTGGGTCTCTTCCAGCTGTCCCGGAAATTCTGGACATCCGCTTCAACCGCTTTCTGTTCCTCTTCCTTGCCGTCGAGAAAAGCCACCATGGTGAACTGGCGGTTATCCTTGTCAAATTCTTGATCAAAGATCCTGGCGATCTCGTTTGGTGAGAGGATCGGGCGGTCGAGAACCAGGGACAGCGGCAGGGATAAGCCGGCGGATTCCCCGGTCGGTTCATAGGCCTTGTAGATAAGCTCCGAGCAGACGAGTTGGGAGTCGGTGCGGAAGTCGAAATTAAAATCGTACGGTCTGCCGCTGTACTGAAAGGACCTGATAATAGCCCGGGCGATATCCTGCTTCGAAAGATTGGGGCGCAGCACCACCAGGGAATCGGCCGCTGCCGAATGTTCCAGGGTCGTGAAGGATACTCCCTCGGCAATGGCCTCGATGACACGGGGCGGATGGTTTTCCTCTTGGGGGGTTATGCTCAGCTGGTACTTGTCCGGGTAGCGTACCTGCAGGATGCTGTCGATGGTATCCCTGCCGCCCTGCTCGGTAAACCAGTCTGTGAGGTCGGCACCGGAGAAAAACCGGGTGCGCTCTTCCGGGGTCCCCGTGTACAGGGCGGCATGGGTCCAGAAGCCGGGGATGCCGATATTGGTTGCGTACCATTCCCGGCGCTCCAGGAGGATGTCTCCCGGCCGGAGTTTCTGCTGCAGCTCGCGGATCTGTCGTTCCGAGATCAGCGCAATACCCGGGCGCCATACCTTGATAACGCCCATGAGCTCGGAGACGTTTTTCTGCACCGGAAACCAGGCGGTAAATCCCAGGTCGCCGACAACCTGTAGGGCATTCTGCGCGGTCAGGGCCGGGCCTGAACCTTTTCCCGCCTGCCATATCCTGTCAATGTCCTCTTTGATAATAGACTGCAGGGGGTTGCCGGTTCGTTGGTAATACAGGTACAGGACATTGAGGCGGGCAAACTCGGCCCCGCGGATGACATTGAGGAACCGGTATTTCACTTTGCTGTATACGTCCTTTTCGAGCCCGAGTTCCGGTACCGCTTCGTTGAGCAGGATGTGCATGTTTGGGTTCTTTTCCATCCGCTCGATATACTCCATGGCAAAACGATACTGGGCCAGAAAGCAGGCAAAGGCCGCAAAGAAAGACTCTTCCTTCTGCTGTTTCTCCTCGGCACTGAGATATACATCCGCATACATCCGGCCCAGGGAATCGAAGAACATGACGTGATCAAGAAAATTCTGCCAGGTCTGCCAGGCGATCATGCGCTGTTCGCGGTTGAGGCGAAGATCGTTGGTATTAAGCTTTTCGGCCGGGAAGATTTCCGGATGCGCATCGATAAAATCGATGACCGCTGCCATGCCGAGTCGGGATGACCTGATCATCTGCAGGTCCTCGGCGTAGCGCTGCTGATAATTTGCCGTCGCCAGGGAGGGAATAGCCTGGAAGCAGAGTGCCAGGGTAAGGATCTTGAGGAGCAAGATTTTCAGATGGTGTTTCATCCCGGGATATCCTCGGATGTGGGTTGTGGGAAAATGGCTCAGGACTCGATGTATTTTTTGGCTGTTCGCCGGTCCAGCCCGGTCTGCTTGGCGACGGCCTCGTAGGTCCCGAATTTTTCATACAGGACTTTGCAGTACCGGCCCAGGAGCTCCTGCGCCGTCAAGTCTTTGTGGGCCAGCATTTCCTCGAAGGCTCCTGTTTCCGGTTTGCCGGCAAGTATGGTGTCGCCTTCGTACTCCTGTTTGAGCAGGATCCGCCTGATGCATTGTTCCAGCTCGCGCACATTGCCCGGCCACGGGTAGTCCGGGGGGATCTGCTGCCGGAGGATTTTGAGGGTGCTGAGGACCAGTTCGGGCGAGGGCTTACCGATTATTCTCTTGACCGTATGGGCCAGGAGGTCGTCGAGCTCCTCGGGATTTTCCTGGATGCGCCGGGCCAGGGACGGGACATGGATGATATCGGAACAGAGCCGGTAGTAGAAGTCGTCCCGGAACATCTTCTTGCGCCGCAGTTCTTCGATGGAACGATTGGTGGCGGCAATGACCCGGCCGGAGAAGCGTTCCTTCCTGTGACTGCCCACCGGCGAGAAGACCCTGTCCTGCAGGACCTGCAGCAGCTTGATCTGCACCGGGATGCTGACCTCGCCGATCTCGTCGAGAAAGATGGCTCCCGAGGGACGGCACATGGCGAAGATCCCTTCATGCCCTTCGATGGCACCGGTAAAGGCCCCTTTCTTGTGGCCGAAGAGCTCCGATTCCACCAGCTGTTCCGGGTACTGGGAAAGATTGATGGATATGAACACCCGGGTAAAACTTTCGGCAAAGCATTTTTTCCTGTCGTCATAGGGGATGTAACCCGATCTGCCGATTGCCGCCGCGGCCAGACCCTTGCCGGTTCCGGTGGCCCCGAGCAGCATGGTCGAGAAGTCCTCCATGCGGTTCCACAGGTACTGGTCGTAGAGCCAGATATCGTGGGTGAAGATATTGTTCCACAGGTTGCGCCGCAGGTTTTTCATGCAGGGACTGGTGCCCACGATCCGGTTGATGAAAAAGAAGGCCCGGCGCATCTGGAAGAACAGGGCGAAGAAGCGGAGGGCCTCCTGCCGGGCAATGCCCATGGCCGTCATTTCCGTAAGGACTTCGTCGGCGAAATCGACCCGGCAGGGTGCCTCGCCGTTCTGGACCTGCTCCCGGATATGCTGGTCCAGCCGGTCGCAGGTCTTGTGGTAGATATGGAAAAGGATGCCGTACTGGACCAGTTCGCGGTCCTCGCCCCGAAACTGCAGCACGGGCTTGTTGAGTCCCGAGCAGGTCTTGTCGAGTTGTTCCGCAACAACCTTGGTCAGGAGCCGTACCAGTTTGCCCGGGTCAGGCGGGACCTGCCTTCCGGTCAGGCGGCTGTCTATGGCCGCCCGTTCGTCGCTGAACGGATTGGCGCCGATTGCCTGGCGGACCATCCGGAAAAATTCTCGTTCTGTTGCATTCAGTTTTTTCTTCTCCATAATCATAAAATGTACATTGGACATGCATTCAATGTCAAATCATTGCATGTTGTTTCAGGGTATTTTTTCAGCCATCTTCAATAAGGTTACTGATTTCAGGTGGTTATCCGGTTGTCTGAAAAGTGGCACGGCTCTGGCTAAAGCGGAAGCAGGTACTTCCACTTCAACCAAGGAGGATCATCATGAAAACAAAGCTAAAGAACGGACCAATAAAGAGTGTATTTCAATTATTCACCTTTCTCGCCGTGCTGGTGTTGTGTGCCGGCAAAGGGGGAATGGTGGAGGCCGCGGGACTGCTCGTAGCCGACGGAGGTTTCGGTGGCACCCTGGAGATTGTCGAGCACGACGTCCAGGTGACCGTCAATAACGGTATCGCCGTCACCCGGGTCAACCAGGTTTTCCGCAACCTGGAGAACAGGCAGGTCGAAGCCCTGTATACCTTCCCGGTGCCGAAAGGGGCTTCGGTGTCCAACTTCAGCATGTGGATAGGCGGCAAGGAAATGGTCGGCGAAGTGCTGGAGAAGGAGCGGGCCCGGGAAATCTACAACAGCTACAAGCAGCGGCGAAGGGATCCGGGCCTGCTCGAACAGACGGATTACAAGACTTTTGAAATGCGGATCTTTCCCATAGCCCCCAAGGCGGAGCAGCGGGTGGAGATCACCTATTACCAGGAACTTGATTTTGACAACGACTGGGCGACCTACGTCTATCCCCTGGCGACCACCACCAGGACCGGGATTGACAGCCGGGTGAGCGGCCGTTTCAGCATAGCGGCCAATGTCAAGTCGGCCGTGCCGATCGCTGCGGTTAAGAGCCCCAGTCACGGCGATGCCTTCCTTATGGTCGAGCATACGGGCAATTATTACGAGGCAAGCCTGGAGAACCGCGACGGCGATCTGGCCCGCGATGTGGTCCTGGCCTTCCAGGTGACTCGGCCGGTTACCGGGCTGGATCTGCTGACCACGAAGACCGATGGCGAGGATGGCTATTTTCTCCTTACCCTGACCGCCGGCCAGGAGCTGGAGAAAATGCAGACCGGCGCTGATTATGTCTTTATTCTCGACATTTCCGGCAGCATGGCCAACGAGGGAAAACTGAACACCTCGGTCAGGTCTCTGGATGCCTTTATCAGGAGCCTGGGGCCGGAAGACCGGTTCGAGGTCATCACCTTCAACAAGAGGCCGTATACCCTGTTCAACGGAATGGTTGCAGCGGAGGAGGAAAGCGTTGCCCGGGCAGTGGCTTATCTGAATTCCCAGGAGGCACGCGGCGGCACGTCGCTGCAGCCGGCCATGGCCACCGCCTACAAGTATGGTACGGCTGACCGGCTGCTCAATACCGTGATTTTGAGCGACGGCATGACCGAACAGGACGAGCGGCGGGTACTTATGGACATGATCCAAGCGCGGCCGGCAAATATCCGGGTTTTCTGCATCGGGGTTGGTAACGAGATCAACCGTTCCCTGCTTCGGCAGATGGCCGAAGATGCCGGCGGGCTGGCGGCGTTTCTGTCCCGGGGAGACGATTTCGAACGGCAGGCAAAAGCCTTCCGCCGCAAACTTATGCACCCGATTGCCGAAAACCTGCAGATTAATATCTCGGGTGTCGATGTCTACGATGTCGAACCGCAGAAGCTCCCCAATCTCTACCACGGCATGCCGATCAAAATGTATGGGCGCTATAAGGGCCAGGGTTCGGGCAAGATCGAGGTCAGTGCCGAGGTGAACGGCCGGGCAATCTCCACCACTGCGGAAATGGCATTTCCGGGTCAGGGAGACGACAATCCGGAGATCGAGCGCATGTGGGCCTGGCAGCGGATGGAGCGGCTGAAGCGGCAGCATGAGATGAACCGTGATCCGGCCCTGGTCGATGAAATCGTCCGGCTCGGGGAAGGGTATTCGATCGCCAGTGAATACACTTCTTTCCTGGTGCTGGAAAATGATGCCGAATTCAAACGGTGGAAAATCGAGCGGCGCAATGCCTCGCGCATAGAACGCGACCGCAATGCCCAGGAGCGTTTGCGCCGGGAACTGGAAGCGCTCAGGACCAAGGCGCTGAATGAAATCGGGCCGATGGACGGCAGGAAGAACGAAGAGGTTCAGCCGGTGCAGGTCGCTGCCCGGCGGCAACAACCTTCCGTGCCGCAGTCGACCCCGGCAGCTCAACCCTCCCGCAGTTTCGATATGCCGCGGTTCAGCGGCGGCGGGGCAATGGATCCGCTGAGCGCCCTCATAGGAGTGGCACTTGCCGGCGGAGCGGTTTTCGGCAGGAGAAAAGAAAATAAACGGAAACAGGAGGATTCTGAACGATGAATTTATGTGCGGTTACCCACAGGAAAGAAGATGCAGCCCAAAAGTGGTGTCCATTCGCTTGGACAAGAAAAAATGACGGCAGCAAAACTCGATTCGAGGGAAATCCGTTGGATGAACAACACACGGGTGAAGAAATGGTGAACGACAGCCGCTGCCTGACCAATGGTTGCATGGCCTGGATAGATGAAACAGACTATTTTCACGGCATCGTCATCGGCAGGTGCGGCCTGGTAGCCATTACACCCAGATAGAACAGAAAAAGGAGTGCCGGGGGCGGCGTGTCGCTCCCGGCATCAATAAGAAAAAGAAGATCGGAGAAGACCAATGAAATTGACGCAGCGAAACGGTTCTCCTGCCGGCTATCCCCTGGTTACAATGTGTTTGGGGATTGTCGCCCTGATCCTTTTCTGCGGCGGCGATGCGTTTTCCTTTCTCCAGTACGATCGAGCCGCCATCGGCGCCGGCGAGGTGTGGCGGGTCACCACCGGTCATTGGCTGCACTGGTCCTTTGATCATTTCCTGTGGTGCACAATTACTTTCCTGGCCATCGGCTCCGTCTGCGAAAACTTCTCCAGGAAGGGTTATCTCGCGACCCTGGTCTTGGCCAGCCTGATCATTCCGCTGGTCTGCTGGCTGGCAGCTCCGGCACTTGCTTATTACCGGGGGCTTTCGGGATTGGCATCCGCCATTTTTATGTTCGGTGCCGTGATGATGGCCCGGGACGCCTGGATGGTTCGAGATTGGCGGGGAATCCTGCTTCCGGCTGTTGCGGGTCTTGCCTTTGCCGGAAAAGTACTCTTCGAGTTTGTCACCGGCTCCCTGCTTTTCGTCGACAGCACCGGGGTCTTTGATCCGGTTCCGCTTGCCCATCTCGCGGGTGGAGGGACTGGTTTGCTGACGGCATGGATTTTCCGGTCCGAGGAAAAGAGAGATAGACAGAAGGCAGGTCCGGTACGATGTAAGTCTATGGTAATTAAATGTACATAGAATGTACATTAATTGCTGGTCAGGTCGTGGTCTCTGGCTTGTCTTCTTTTATCCTGTTCATCATATAAGTTAATAAATTCAAAATGTTAGTTGCTATGGTTCTCTTTTTGTCCGGTATGGCACGCCCCGTGCTATTCCCTGGTCAAGCTAACTTGAGAATCACTCGACACTCAACAACCGGGAAGAGAAAAAAATGAACATCGATCATTCCATCCCACTGCAGAAGGACAGAACGTTTTTATCCATGGCCGCGGCTTATACCCTCGGCGTGTTCAACGATAATTTCTTCAAGCAGGCGGCGCTGCTGCTCGCCCTCGGTGCAGGACTTGCCCACCTCCAGGGTACGGCGACCATCATCTTCGCCCTGCCGTTCATCCTGTGCTCGGCCTATGCCGGCTGGCTGGCCGACCGGTTCCCGAAGAAGAACATTGTCGTGCGGAGCAAGATGCTGGAACTTGTTGCCATGGTGGTCGGTGCGGTCGGTATAGTTTTTACCAACTGGTCCTGCATCATGGCCATGCTCTTTCTCATGGGCCTGCAGTCAGCCGTTTTCGGACCCGCCCTGAACGGTTCGATTCCGGAACATTTTCCGGCGGACAGAATCACCCGGATCAACGGCACCCTGAAAATGACCACCACCATGGCCATTCTGATCGGCATCGCCTGTGCCGGTATCGCTCTTGATTACGAATCGCCGTTTTTCGGCATCACGCATCCTGGCCAGGTACTCATTGCCGGTAGCGTCGTTATCATTTCGCTGGTCGGATTGATCGCCAGCCTGGGTATCAGGAAGTATCAGGCAGCCGCCCCGGGCAAACCCTTTCCCTGGGCAGGCCCTGTTCATTCCCTGCGCCATGTCGTGGCCCTGCGGAAAGATCCTCTCCTTCTCCTGGCGGTGCTGAGTGACGCCTTCTTCTATTTTCTTGCGGCCCTGGTCGTCCTGATCATCAACAGCTACGGCATCGACCAGCTCGGGCTCTCCCGGACCCTCACCAGCATGATGAGCGTGGCTATGATGGTGGGCGTTTCCCTTGGCGCCGTTTTGGCATCCAGGTTTACCGATGCCGGCAGCTGGACGAAAGTCCTGCGGCCGGGAATGCACGGCATGGGAATCGGGCTTGTCGCAGCGGCGCTCACCGCTTATCTGCCCGAGGGATACCGGGTGCCGGCGGTCTTCGCCTCCTTTGTCGTGACCGGGTTGGCCGGTGGCTTTTTTATCATCCCCATCACCAGTTTCATCCAGGTTCGCCCTGCAGAAACGGACAAGGGCCAGGTGCTGGCAGCGGCCGGCTTCTGTTCCTTCATCGGCATCCTGCTGGCCGGCCAGGCCTATACCTTCCTGGAAAGAGTAATGAACCCGGGCGCCATGCTGTTCACCGCGGGAGGCATGACCTTTCTTGCCGCTCTTGCCGGCAGCTTCGTGTTGTACCGGGGCGGTTCGATCGCCCGGTCCGTCCTGGTGCGGATAATCCGGTATATGCTCCGCCTGCGCTACAGGATTGAAGTCATCGGTCTGGACAGGGTGGACAATGCCGGGGACAGGGGAGGGATCCTCTTTCTTCCCAATCATCCGGCCTGGATCGATCCGGTGATCCTCATGACTACCCTGTATGAGCGGTTTCAGCCACGGCCGCTTGCCGACTTCGAGGAAACCGACCACTTCTATATCCGTCCCCTGATGCAGCTGGTCAATGCCGTCCGCATTCCCAATCTCGCCAAGAATGGCCGCCGGGCCAAGGATGAGATCACCAGCGGGATAGATCGGGTGGCGAGGGGACTTCGGGAAGGGGACAATATCATCCTCTATCCGGCCGGACGCCTGTACCGGTCCCGCTATGAAAACCTGGGCGCCAAAAGTGCGGTGCATACCATCCTGTCGAATAATCCCGGGCAGCGAATCGTCCTGGTCAGGACCAGCGGCCTGTGGGGCAGCAGGTTCAGCTGGGCCAACGGCAGACCGGTTGCGATCAACAACGTGAAAGCAGGGATCCTTTTTGGACTGGCCAACCTGCTCTTCTTCGGGCCGCGGCGAAAGATCACCGTCGAGATCTCTGAGCCGGTCGATTTCCCCCGGCACGAGGACCGGATGACCATGAACAGGTATCTGGAGGCGTTCTACAATGGCAATCCGCTGCCCAACCTTCATATTCCATACTACTGGTGGCAGGGAGGTCGGCCGGTCGCCATGCCCGAACCCGAGGGAAGGACCGATGAACCCGATCTTTCCCACGTTCCCGCCCCGGTAAAATCCCAGGTGCTGGCCCATATCCAGGATATCAACGGGATTGCGGCCGTCAAGGTGACGGACAACCTGGCCCAGGATATCGGCATGGACAGCCTCGCCATCATGGAACTTGCGACCTGGCTGGAAGAGGAATTCGGCAGGGAGACGGATGTGGAATCTCTGCGGACGGTCGGCGATGTAATCCTGGCTGCCTGCGGGCACAGCATGGGTGCCGGGCCGGAGAAACACGCGGTTCATCCTGCCTGGTTTGCCGGGGACTCGCAGGAGAATCTCACGCTGCAGGCTACCGCATCGATCACCCAGGCCTTCCTGGCCAAGGCCAAGGCCCATCCGGACCGGGCCATTGTCGCCGACCGGGTAAGCGGGGTGAAGACCTACCGTCAGGTCGTGATCGCGGTCATGCTCCTGTGTAAGAAACTGGAGAAAATCGATAACCCGAACCTGGGCATCATGCTCCCGGCTTCTGTCGGGGCATCCCTTTGTTATTTTGCCACGCTCTTTGCTGGCAAGACCCCGGTCATGTTCAACTGGACCGTAGGTGCCGCTTACATGAATCACTGCCTGAGGACCGCGGGGGTCACCCATATCATCACTGCCAGGGCCTTGACGGAGAAGCTGCAGGAGCAGGGCATCGATCTGGCCGCTCTGGATGTGGAATGGCTCTATCTCGAGGATCTGCGCCGGCAGATTACCGTGATCGACAAGGTCAGGGCCTTGGTTGCCGGGTACTTTTCCTGGGCGTCACTTGCGCACAGCAGGGTGAGCCGGACTGCGGCCATTCTCTTTACCAGCGGCTCCGAGGCCCGACCCAAGGCCGTCCCCCTGACCCATGCCAATATCCTGGCCAACCTGGAGGATTTCAATAAGGTCCTGGCATTCAAGGAAAGCGACCGGCTGCTGGGTATGCTGCCGCCGTTTCATTCTCTGGGCTTGGCCGGCAACATCATCATGCCCCTGTGCCTGGGGCTTAGGACTGTCTATCATGCCAACCCGACGCAGGGCGTTATCCTGGCAGGTCTCATCGAGCAGTATCGATCCACCCTGCTCATCGGTACGCCCACCTTTGTAGGCGGCATCCTGCGGGCGGCCGGGTCCAGTCAGCTTGCATCCTTGCGCCTGCTGTTTACCGGGGCGGAAAAATGTCCCGATCACGTGTACGACCAGGTGAGGAAGGAACTCCCGGGGGCCGTGTTGTGCGAAGGATACGGGATTACCGAATGCTCGCCGGTGGTCAGCGTTAATACGCCGGACAATTCCGTGCCGGGAACAATAGGCAGGGTGCTGCCGGGCATGGAGTACAGGATCGTCCATTCGGAGTTCAGGGAGACGGTGGACCCGGGGCAGCAGGGCCTGCTCCTGGTGCGGGGGAAGAATGTCTTTGGCGGTTACCTGGGGACGGAAAACAGTTCACCTTTTGTCCTGCTGGAGGATAAGGAGTGGTATAATACCGGTGACCTGGTCCGGGAAAACAACGGCGTGCTCACCTTCTGCGGACGACTGAAAAGATTTGTCAAGCTTGGCGGCGAGATGATTTCCCTGCCGGCCATCGAAAACGTGCTCCAGGAGCATTTTGCCACCCATGCGGATGGCGGGCCGGCACTGGCCATAGAGGCAACGAATGACGAAAGCCATCCGGAGATCGTCCTCTTCACCACTCTGGCAGTCGAACGGGAGGAAGTGAACAGGTGTATCCGGTGGGCCGGTCTTTCCGCCCTGCATAATATTCGGCGTCTGGTCAGGATCGATACGATTCCGGTGCTCGGCACCGGCAAAATCGACTACCGGCAACTGAAGACCGCCCTGGCCTGAACCATGAACCATCAACCCGGAACACCGATGATCATGCGAAGAACAGCACTTGCGCTCATTGTCATAGTGACAGGTGTCGCCCTGGGAGGTCTTGCTTGGTACGGTCCCATTGCCCAGGATCCGGCATACCATGTTTTCGCCGACCAGAGGACTCTGCTTGGAGTGCCCAATTTCTGGAATGTCGTTTCAAATCTTGCTTTTGTCCTGGTGGGCCTGCTCGGGCTGTATCGCTGCACGAAGGATCATGTCGACTTGGAAAACCGGGGAAGCTATGTCCTGTTTTTTGCCGCCGTTTTGATGACCGGGTTTGGCTCAGGATATTATCATCTCCAGCCGCACAACGAGAGCCTGGCGGTGGACCGGTTGGCAATGGCGCTTAGCTTCATGGCCTTTTTCTCTATTATCATCGGTGAGTTTGTCCGTCATGAACTGGGCAGGCGGCTGCTCCTGCCTTTCAGTCTCTTCGGGCTGTTCAGCGTAGGATACTGGATTGTCACGGAGCAGCTCGGGGCAGGCGACCTGCGCCTGTATGCCATTACCCAGTTCCTGCCGGTGCCGGTTATTGCGATCATTGTGGTGTTCAGGAAATCCGAAAGGATCAGGACCGCGGATATTCTCATAATCGGTGGTGGGTACGGCCTCGCCAAGGTCTTTGAATTCTTCGATATGGAGATCTACCGGGCCGTCATGATCAGCGGTCACACCCTCAAGCACCTGGCAGCCGCCTTCAGCGCCTCGTGGCTGCTGGTAATTATGGGTAGAAATCGGAACTTATATCAAATTAAAATTAAGCCGATACGGAGGCAATCATGAGCGATAATGCAAAGAGAGCAGTGGAATTCGGCGGCGATAAAAAGGTTGGAAGGTCGCTGTTGAGCAGGCCGGAAAATAAACTGAAACAGTGGCTTGTGCCCAGAATTCCCCGGAAAATTGAAACATACCATCTGACCATGGGGACCCTCGTGTGGTCGGCAATCAATGTATGCACGGCTTTTTATGCCCGTCACAACCTGGCACTGCTGTGGATCGTGTCCCTGATGATCCTGCTCCAGTACCTGACGGACCTGTTGGATGGCGAACTTGGGAGACAGAGGGATACCGGACTGGTCAAATGGGGGTTCTATATGGACCATTTTCTCGATTTTATTTTTCTGTGCTCGCTAGTCTTTGTCGGTTACATGATCTCTCCGGCAGGAGTTGAAGCCTGGTATTTCGGCCTGCTGGTCATCCTGGGTTCGTTTATGGTCAACTCCTTCCTCTCCTTCGGTGCAACCAATGAATTCGAAATATACCATTACGGGTTCGGCCCCACGGAGATGCGGGTGGTGTTCATTCTCATCAATACGTTTATCATTGCCTTCGGGACTGCCCATTTTAACCTGCTCGTTCCCCTGACGGTCTGCATCTGCCTGGCAGGACTGATCATGCAGAGCTATCAGATTCATAAAAAACTGTGGACATTCGATATGGAGGCCAAACAATCCCGGCAGCAAATGCTGTTCCGATGAGATCTTTCCTGGTATTGTTGCTCCTTATGCTGCCTACCATTCAAGCTCATTCCCAGCCTGTGGATCCCGGGCAGGTGGTTCTTCTCCACGGATTAGCCAGGACGAGCAGGTCCATGGCCAGGCTGGAGAAATACCTCTCCGCCCGGGGATATCGGGTGGTGAATATCGATTATCCATCCAGGAAGCATCGGATAGCTGAACTGGCGGAAATGGTCCGGCAGGAAGTTGTGGCCAGAACAAGGAGTGGGGAAAAGATCCATTTTATCACCCATTCCATGGGCGGTATCATCCTGCGCACCATCCAGCAGAACGATCCGCTGCCGAACCTGGGACGGGTGGTCATGCTCAGTCCTCCCAACCAAGGCAGTGAAGTGGTCGATGCATTGGGAAATCTATCGCTTTTTAGATTCATCAACGGTCCGGCAGGCAGGGAAATCGGCACGGATGAACAAAGTGTTCCCAGGCAATTGGGGAAGATTGATTTCGAACTGGGAGTCATCACCGGCGACAGGAGCATCAACTGGATCAATTCCCTCCTCATACCGGGCAAGGATGACGGTAAGGTGTCCATCGAGAATGCAAAGATCAAGGGGATGTCCGATTTCCGAGTGGTGCATGTCTCTCATCCATTCATCATGAAGGACGAGAAAGTTATGAACGAGTGCCTTTATTTTCTCCAAAAAGGATTTTTTAGCACCAAAACCGAAGGCAGATTCTGATATGTCGGCTACGAAATGCGCCTAGTGGGCAAATCCTATTTTCTTGCTGATACATCAAGGCGGCAAACAGCTCCAGAAAACCACCTCCGTTTTGTCTGGTTCGCTGGAGCATGTGGTCAATGACCGTATCCCTGAATCTTTGCTTGTCTTCTTTCTCGGTTATAACAGCAAGGAGGTGCGTTAGTGATGTTCGCTTTCAGCCGTCTGGTTCGGCAGGCTTTTGATCTTGAAATCCTGCAACTCCACCGCACTCCCCCATTGGGGCAACCTTTCCGCCGGCCCTTCAATCCGCACCAGCGGGGGCACACGATCGGCCAATGCATTTATCTTCGCCCAAAGCGTGATGTCTCCCCAGAACCGGGGAATAGTGTCAGCTCTTGCCACGGCAGTGAAAATTTCGCCCGGTGTCTTGCGACCGTCACGAATGGCGGTCAAAGCAAGATGTTCAAGTTTGCCCAGTCCTGTTTTCGCATCCGGCTGTTCCTGAAGCCAGCGTGCCGCAGTAGCGGGAACCCATGGCAAGGGGGCGTCGGTATGGTGCGCCAGTTCAGCGAGCAGCGTTAAATTCCGGGTGGCGAAAGCCTCATCCACAACCTCTGAAAATCGGAACTGGGCTTCCGTAACCAGCCGCCGCTGATCAAACAGGGAAGCCAACTGGGATGGCTGAAGCTGTCCAAGGCCGTGGAACGGCACGATACCTGGAAAGGCATCAACACAGAGAAGTTCCACTTTCCGAATGGATTTGTAGGACAGGCAGGTAAGAATGTGGACCAGCATTGATTGATCGAACAGGCACGCATCAAACCACAGAACGATGCGGTCATAGCTCTCTGCGTCGGCGAGTTTCCGGTACTGGCTCCTCAGGGTGTCCAGGATATGTTCTCTATCCAGTCCGCCGCCGGTTGCCTGTTCGAGAAAGCAGGCACGGGCAGCGAGGGTATCACCGTCGGGCCAGCCGGGATTGCGCGGGCCATCGTATAGGATGTCGTGCCAGACAAACACTTCACCGGGAATGCCTGATTTGGCCAGACTGCCTCCGGCGATATCGCCGCTTGTGATATGAAGTGTGCCATGCATCAGTTCATCCTTCTTAGACGGACAGCTGTTATAAGTTAAAAATAGGCACTCATGCCCGGGGTTCTGCTATTGATCCAGAGGTTCCGAAAACTCAAACTGCAGATTGGGCACATGGCAGACAAGTTTCGGCTCCAATTTGAGATCCAGGAGAATTTTCCCCCACTCACTTTCCGGATTAATTTTGATCTCACAATCCTTATTGTTCCATGGGAACATTTCAGTTTTGGGATCATTCCTGATTTTCATATATGCATTCTTTGGAAGAATCTTTGCAGAACCTGCGAGAGTTACAAAAAACTCCTTTTTGCCAAGAGAACGAAGAACAAGGCATGCTTTATATGCTTTGAACATCGCCCAAAGGAGTTTGAATTTTTCAAGGATGCCTCTCTTCGTCGGGAAGGAAGCTTTCATGACCCAGGGACCTTGTTTGGTGGATACTGAAAAATTTGAAAGCTCCTGATTGTAGCTGTAATTAATTTCTCCAAGTTCTTTTGGAAGTCCGTAATATTCGACGCCAACTTCGGTCGGTAGTGGTTCACTAAGAATCAGTTTTGGACTAAAAACGATATTGCCAATCAGGTCGTCATCCAGAATGCTCTGAAAAAACAGTGATGTTTCGTTGATATAATCAACCTCTGGTGTTTCCCGGTTTTCAGGAGCTACGAAGATAACCAGGCTCCACTCCCGGTAAGGAACCAGGGATGTTTTTTTATAATCAAAGGCAGCAACCGCACCAGCCGCTTTTTTCCCGCCGTCCGGGGTTTTGATTATTATCGGCTTGTAATTTTCCCCGTCACATAACCTGCACGCAAAATCATAGTCAAAAAGCGAATACAGGTTGACCGAGGTTGCGTTGTGAACAATATACGGTAAATCGACATGTTCTCCTTTGTGGTCGATGGTCATGGTGTTGGGCTGCATTATATATTTGTCCTTTTAAGCTTTATGTTGGCTAACGAAGATTTGGATAACTTTCCAGGATTCACTCCACAATTCTGTACCCGGCGGATTTCAGAGAAGGACGGGTATAAATAAAAAGCATTTCAACCGGCTCGGGAAAAGGATTGTAAAACCAGTGAACCGCGCCACGTGGAACAAACATGGTGTCACCCTGTTTCATTTCAACCTCTTTGTCATCTACGCCGCTTATTCCTTTTCCGGAAAGGATGTAGATAACTTCCTCGGCAGCTTTGTGAACGTGTTTCTTGTGCGATGAGGTTTCAGCATCGAACTTGCAGTAAGCGAAAGTTATATCTTCGGCACCAACAGTCTCTTTATCGACCAGAACGATTCTTTTCGCGTTATCAAGATCTTTGATTGGTTCATTTCTTCCATCGTCAAGACTAAGAACATATTTCATATTACCTCCGGATTTTCAGTTTAGAATCAGGGGTAAAGAAATAACTCCATCCGGCTATTATCACAACACCCAAAATACATATCCATGTGAAGGTATATCAGGCTGCAGAATACGATTATCAACTTCTTGTAACCGGCAGGGGTGTTGCGCCACACAAATTGCTTTTCCCGCTACTGCCTCATGCAGCGTAACATTTCAAATCCGCCTTTTTGAAACTCGTAGGGGACTCTTTCGATCCGGCATAGCATTCCTTTTTCTTTAAGATATGAAATGACAGCTTCTACGTGTCTGGATTTCCGCCTGTTCAGCTCCAGGAGAGGGAAGATTCTGACTTCTGCGGCGATCCTGCAAAGCTCTATCATTGATTGGATGTGAAACTCAAGCGACAGCACCTTGCTGTACAGGAAAAGAAGATGAGAGCACAGGGTCAGGTCAAACTCATTATCTCCAAAGGGTAGGGCAGGGAGCTCTCCCGCGATATAGTTTTCTTTTTTGCTATTGAAATCTTTCAGAAAGGTGTTCATGGTGGATGTCCTGACACGTTTCAGCTCATCCGGATCCTTGATATGCTTCCATGTATAATCATTATAATTTTTCCCGGTCTGCTCCATTACGATGTCAAGGGTGGCATCTATTCTGGATTTGATGTCTTCAGTCGAAAACAGGTAAAGAGGGTCAACAGATATGACCTTTCCGCCTCGCTTTGTTAACTCTGCATTGAAACTTGCAGGACCATCTCCACACCCAAGAATTCGTTTGTGCAGGTCAGCTTCGGTCAGGGCGAACATGGCAAGATATTCTTCATATGAACGCCCCCAGGGGACGACCTGATCCAGAGTAAATCCCATTTGATTCTTAATTTTTCTTCAGCCGTTTCTCGATCCGGCGTTTTTCCCATTTCGGCCCAAATAAATTGAATACCTCAAAAACGTTCAAGCCATGGAACAATACACCGATTCCCCAACCGACAGCCGGCCAGACAACCCACAGATGATCCGGCTTCCTGATGAGATTAAGAATCAACAAAACGGCAATCACCACGCAGTATGTGATGAGGTGGGTGTAAAACCCTTTTATGTCACGTACGTACAGGATTGCCTTTTCTTCTTCAGCGGTCATTTTCACATCACTCGTCATGGTATCCTCCATCGTCAGTTCAGAAGCATCGATCTCAAACACTGCCGCCAGAGACTTGAGTGTCTCCAGGCTCGGTTTTTGACCTCGTTCAATACGCTGAATAGTTCGCACGCTCAGCCCGCTGAACTCAGCCAGCTGTTCCTGGGACCAGCATTTTTCCAGTCGAAGTTTGCGAACGATCATACGTATTCCTTACTTGTTTCCATGGAGTCAACCCGTATCAGGATTGTTCCGGGATTACCACGACACGACACCGACAACGACACGACATTAGCACGACATTGGCGTGACTTTCAAATAAAATCAAAATGATAGATTATAGCAGCCTCTGTGTGATGACTACCATTGCGGATGCACACACCAAAGAGCGGCATGTTTCTCTGGGCCAGGCTTCTCGGGAACATGTCTTCGCTCAGGCTGTTTGAAATCGCATCGCGGAAAAAAGTGTTTTTGTTCCCGGAGATCCGTTTTATATAAACAGGAGAGACATGAACACCTTGCGGCTTAATTTTTCATGTGTTGACGAGAAAACCATAGAAGTCGGAATACAAAAGCTTGGCGCCGCTATAGGGGAGCTGCTGTAACTTTGATGTCAGTAAAGGAAAAAAATGAATACGGAATTCCTGTTAACATCATTGGTTGTTGTCCTTATACCCGGGACGGGAGTTATCTATACGGTTTCAACCGGTCTGTTTCTGGGGCGGCGGGCCAGCATTGCGGCAGCGTTTGGCTGCACGACAGGTATTCTCCCGCATCTGACGGCAAGTGTTCTCGGGCTGTCGGCAATACTCCATATGAGCGCTCTCGCTTTCCAGATCATTAAATATGCGGGGGCTTTCTACCTGCTCTATCTTGCCTGGGCCATGTGGGGGGAGACGGGCATGATACAACTCGATTCCTCACATCCCCGGAAAGGAATTGTGCAAATAGCCGGCAGAGGCTTTCTGATAAATATCCTGAATCCCAAATTGTCGATATTTTTTCTGGCATTTCTGCCGCTTTTCATTTCCCCTTACTCTGCATCGCCAACAGTCGAAATGTTAATTTTGAGTGGTGTCTTCATGAGCATGACACTCATCATTTTCATCCTTTATGGTCTTTCGGCAAATGGTGTAAGGAAATATATTGCTAACTCACCGACAATGCTCTCCCGAGTGCAAAGATCATTTGCCGCCATTTTTGCTGCTCTTGGTGTCAAACTCGCTCTGACCCATCAGTAGTGAGAAATACAATGAATGATGCGCGATCAATACAGCAATACTTGTACGAACATATTCCCCTGTCCAGAGCAATGGGGGTCGAGGTGGTAGAGGCTGCTCCGGACAGAGTACGGTTGAGTGCGCCACTGGCTCCGAATATTAACCATCGTGAAACGGTTTTTGGAGGTAGTGCTTCGGCTTTATGTATTCTTTCAGCCTGGGCACTGATCCATTTCCGCTTGCAGAGTGAAGGTTTTGTCAGCCGGGTCGTCATCCAAAATAATACTATGACGTACGACAAGCCGATTCTGTCGACGTTTGAGGCAAACTGCATCCTTGATGATCAGGCCAAATGGAAAAAGTTTGTAAATACCTTATCAAAAAAAAGGAAATCAAGAGTATCGCTTTCTTCTTCGCTTGAATACGGAGGAGAAAAAGTCGGCTCTTTTGAAGGAACACTTGTTGCCATAATCATGTAAAAAAATAAAATGAAGTGCCTGGCAAAAGCTATGAAGAAAACGAAGAGACAACCGACGCACCCGGGGGTAATTATAAAAGAAGATTATTTAGAACCGCTGTCTCTAACCATCACTGAAATGGCATCCGTCCTTGGAGTGTCGCGGAAGACCTTATCAAAGATAATTAATAAAAGAGGGTCCATAACCCCAGACATGGCACTTCGTCTAGCAAGAGCTTTTGATACATCACCAGATTTATGGATGAATCTGCAGAAAAATTACGATTTATGGCAGGCAGAACATGCATCTAAGGAGTGGCAGACAGTAAAACCATTTCCACCACAATTACTACATTCAAATATCTAGAATTCATACATCAGCAAACAAATCGCAAAATATCTGAATTATTTCTCAGCCTCAATTCACTTCTGAATTGCTTATTATGTTGATATTTGGATCTAAACCCAGGCTTCATGTATCCTGTGGCCCACAGGTTTGAATTGTATTATGAAAGCTAAGGGTTAGTCACGGTCTGGTGAGTGTTAAGTGAAAGAGTTGGACAAAATATAAGCTTGAACGTATATTTTTAGTGAGGCTATGGTCAAAAAATATCATGGGAAATGCTGATAACGGATGTCATGGCAAAATCATTAAAAGAATTAAGAAAAAAGATTAAGCCGGAAGTTCAAAAAGCGGCACGAGAAAAGGCTGTTAATATTATTGCTGAGATGACACTGGCTGAATTGAGGAAAGCAAGGGGACAGAACCAGACTACCGTTGCTGAGGCCATGAAAATTGCACAGTCGAATATCTCACAAATGGAAAAGAGGCCAGATGCGCTTATCAGTACACTCAGTCAATATATAGAGGCTCTTGGCGGTAAGCTTGAAATACATGCCAAATTTCCTGATGGTCAAGATGTAGAAATCAAGCAGTTTAGCCACATGTAAAGCCTGGAGCACAGAGCGAGTTTTAAGGGCGGTTGATGTTCAAAAATATCAATCGCCCTTTTTTGTCAACATAGCTTCAGTGAATGACCAGGGCTGTTAGACCCGAAGTTAAAACGATCCAAGAGAAATAGATGATCAATTTTATGTAAACTGCAATTTTGAATTGCATTTTGCATAAAATTGTCTGACGGGATCGCAGATTATCAGTTCAGTTGATATCCGTGTTTTTTAAAGTTATGATTTAAAAATCATGGATAAAAATAGACTTTCTCGCAGAGTATACGTAACAAAGTCTGTTTTTTCTATTTTGTTGAGCTTCATACATCAATTTGAACAATTAGCATAACCGGCTGGCAATAAGATCAGCAATTGTTTTGGCATTCGATATTGTTTTAGCCCATTTTTATTACGACTGACCCTTTCCCTTATACCAGTCATATGTCTTTATGAAGCTTCACGGGGACAGTAATCCGGAATGTGACTCCTTTATCACTGTTTTCAGTTACATTAATCGAACCGCCATGGGCATCGATAATTTTTTTGACTATTGACAGGCCGAGACCTGTGCCTTCTTTTTTTGTTGTCACAAAGGGGGTAAAAATATCGTCAAATAGGTCTTCGGAAATTCCGCTGCCACTATCGGAAATTTCAACGATGATGTCACTCCCCAGGTGTTGATTTCTAATGATCACCTCGCTTCCTTTGGGGCTGGCCTCCAATGCATTATTCACCAGGTTGAGCAAGGCCTGATGCAGCCGGTTTTTATCATATTCGGTTACCGCCATGTTCTCCTGCAGTTCCGTCCTGATCGTTACTCCATGGCGCGCAGCCTTCTCTCCGGAAATCATGACGATTTCTTCCAGGAGATGATTGATCCTCCCCTGTTGGTACTGGAGGTTCAGAGGTTTGGCAAAAGCAAGCATGTCGCCTACCAGAACTTCAAGCCTCTGAACCTGCTCAAAGGTAAAGTCAAGTTTTCTGGCAAGTGCATCATCGGTAATCTTACGCTTCACCTGCTGGACAAAGCCGCCTATGGCCATCAGTGGGGTCTTCATATCATGGGCGATGCAGGAGATGGCCTTCCCCATGGCGGCAAGGCTTTCCGTTTCACGCAGTTGTTGTTGCCGTCGTAGTTCCCGTTCGCGCAGAAGACCTAAAAACAGACCGAATACATTGAATATTATGATCTGGGTTACATTGCCGAAATTATGACCGCTGATCCCTTCGGGAAGTGCAAGGACATAGGGCAAATACAGAAGGGTGACAAAGAGGGAAGTGCCGACTCCGCCGTACATGCCGAACCAGAATCCGCCGAGAAAAATGGGCAGGAAATACATCTCGCGGAAAAGGATGTGGATTGTAATATGAAAATGATCGGTCCGGTAATAAAGAATGGTGATGCAGATGACCAGCAGGGCGATGGCCGAAATCCTGGCCGCTTTATTTCTTGTCGATGATATCATCGGAGCAATCAGAAGAAAAAGATCGCCGGATGGGAACTTGAGGAGAGAGAAAAATACATGATATTGTCTCAGGAACTGATATCTTTTTTCATCTGCTCGTATTCTTCCTTACTTATCTCCCCTTTGGCATATCTTTCCTTGAGTAGTTCTTCAGCCCTGTTGCCTGTTTTTTCATTTGGACTTCTCTTTGACAGCAGCTTAACGAAAAAGAAGATCAACAAAATGACAACAACCCAGAACAGTATCATGAAGATCCATCCGAAGCCGTGGCCCATGCCGTATCCGTACTCACCAAACCAGTGCATCATATAAGTTCCTCCTGTTCATCTGCAGGCAGTAAGGTTTCTTTTGCAGCGTGTTTTATTACGAATACGGCAATCAAACGGACCTTTATACGCCTCATTTCCGTATAACCTTTTTGAGCTTAAGGCATCACACTCCCGGACGGCATCCCTGAGTGCATTATTCCTGGGCACCCTGTTCCATGATTTTCTTTTGCAGGTCAAACATCTCCTGCTCCATTTTTTTCAGATCACCCATGGTGGTCTTTGGATTACGCATCATTTCGCCATATTCAAATCGCAAATCGTGCATTTTCTTCCGCATGTCTTTCGTTGCCTCAAGAAATTTCTCGTACTGCTCAGGTGAATCGAACCGCTTCATGCCGGGACCTATACCGCCGCCCATCATGCCGGGACCCATACCGCCGCCCATCATGCCGGGACCCATACCGCCGCCCATCATCATGCCGGGACCCATACCACCGCCCATCATCATGCCCGGACCCATTCCGTAGCAGCCCATCATGCCCGGGTGCATCATAAATGGCTCGTCTTTCTGGACCTGGGGCATGTTTTCCTGTTGCCCGCCTGATTGCTGCATCATTTTCTGGCCACCTCCCATCA
>Ga0209163_1000818_pt1 | contig 44943 bp, 29 predicted proteins | sample MTBAKSrepl2MetaG_FD_187457 | JGI IMG/M metagenome (GOLD analysis project Ga0209163, IMG submission 187457) | Enrichment culture microbial communities om Arthur Kill intertidal strait, New Jersey, USA, that are MTBE-degrading - MTBE-AKS2 (Arthur... | ecosystem: Environmental > Aquatic > Marine >...
CGGTGAGCATCATGGCACGAATGGCGCCGTGAAGGGCCCTTCGAAGGGTCTCGGTCCGCTCCGCCACCTTTTCTTCCAGGAGCCGACTGTGATCCCTTTCGGCCCTCTCCAGCCTGCGGCGTTGAAGCGCGTTGTATACGCTGGTCACGATCCGGTTCGGCTCGATGGGTTTGGTGACGTAGTCGTACACGCCCGCCTGAAACACGAAGGCGGCCGTCTGCGGATCGTCCGTGGCCGTCACCATGATGGCGGCCGTGTCCGGGTAAGAGAGCAGCGCGTCCTGAACGAACTCGATCCCGGATTCACCCGGCATATCGATATCCGACAGGATGAGGTCGAATCCCCGTTCCCGGAGGCATTCCCGGGCTGCGGCCGCATTCAGCGCGGTCTCGCAGGCGTAGCCCTCGGCCGTGAGGATTTTGTCGAGCAAGCGGCAGATGGACCGTTCGTCATCCACGATCAGGATCCGTTCCATGGCTCTCCTGAATGTAAGGCCCGAAATCAGGGCGCGACAAAGGAAAAAGAAAATCCGGCGTCACTCGGAACAGGCATCCGGGTTGAGAAGGAGACGGATCGTGTCTGCCAGCCTGCCGCTCACCAGAGGCTTCAGCATGAATGCCCGGATTCCCATTGACCGGGCCTGAACCTCGTCGATCCGTTCGCTGAACCCCGTACAGAGGATAACGGGAAGATCGGGTCGCAGGGAGAGCATCTCCCGGGCCATGTGGTCTCCCGTCATGCGGGGCATGGTCATGTCGGTGATCACGAGATCGAACCGATGAGGATCGGCTCGGAACCGATCCAGGGCCTCCCGGCTGTCGGTGAAACTCTCCACCCGGTAGCCGATTCGTTCCAGCATCTGCCGGATCATCTTGGCCAGGATGGCCTCGTCATCCACGACCAGAATACGCTCGTTCCCCGTTTGAAGGGTCGCGGTATCCTGAGGGTCTGAATTCGTCGGCTCCGGATCGGAGGCAGGAAAGAGCACCGTAAAGAGAGACCCTTTCCCCGGCCGGCTTTCCACGGCAATGCTCCCCTTGTGGGCCTTCACGATGCCGTGGACCACGGACAACCCCAGGCCGGTCCCTTTCCCCTTTTCCTTGGTGGTGAAATACGGTTCGAAGATCCGGTCCCGAACGGCCGGCGAGATGCCGTGTCCGGTGTCCTGCACGGTCAGTTTCACATGGACCCCCGGGCCTTTGAGATTCCTCAAAGCCGCTTCTTCGGCGTTCAGATCCACCTCCTCCAGGCCCAGCGAAAGGACCCCGCCCTGTCCGGCCATGGCCTGGCTGGCGTTGGTGCAGAGATTCATGACCACCTGGTGGAGCTGGGTGGGGTCCCCGAGGATCGGCACACACCTCCGGATATCCTGGCGCATCTCGATGTCACTGGGCAGGGAGGAACGAAGCAGCTTAAAGGCCTCTTTGACGATGAGATGGTATTCGATGGGCTGGAACTCCTCCTCGGTTCGGCGGCTGAAGGCCAGGATCTGGCGAACCAGGTCCCGGGCCCGCCTGGCGGCATGGGTCACCTCATTGAGGTTGTCCCGGTCCGGACTCTCACGGGGCAGGTTCCGAAGGGTCAGCTCGGTATACCCCAGTATGGCCGAAAGGATGTTGTTGAAGTCATGGGCAATGCCGCCGGCAAGAGTGCCGATGGCCTCCATCTTCTGGACCTGACGGAGCTGCTCCTCCAGGGCCGCCTCCTGGCTCACATCGCGCATGACCACCACTGCGTTGGCGATCCTGCCTTCCGAGTCCTCCACAGGGGAGATGGTGGCCGCCGCCTCGAACCGTTCTCCGTCCTTTCGAATGCCCGGGAGGCGGCCGGTCCAGACCTTCCCCGCCTTGACGCTCTCCCACATGCTGCGGAAATCCCCCCTGGGATATTCGGGGGAGCGCAGCAGACCCGCCCACATGCCCTCGGCCTCCTTGCGCGAGTACCCGGTGATGCGCTCAAAGGCCGGATTGACAAAAAGGATGGTCGCATCCATGTCGGTTACGTGGACGCTCTCTGCGGTACACTCGATGGCGGCGGCAAGTCGCTTGAGGGAACTCTCGGTGATCTTGCGTTCGGTGATGTCCCTGAGGGAGGCAATGGAGACCGGCTCGTTGTTCAACATGGTCTTTACCACGCGCATCTCGGCAATGGCGGTTTCACCGTCGGGACGCGGAGTTTCAATCTCCATGGTTTCCCCTTCCTCCAGAGGAAACCCGAATCGGGTCCCCTGAAGGCGCCCCTCTTTCATATTGAAAAAGGCCCTTGCCGCCGGGTTGGCAAAGAGGACCCGGTTCTTCCCGTCGATCATGACAATGGCATCGGGCACGCTTTCGGCGAGAAGGCGAAACCGCTCTTCGCTTTCCCGAAGCTGCGCCTCCACATTCAGTCGTTCGCTGATCTCTTTTCGCAGGCGGTCGTTCGCCCGGGACAGCTCGGCGGTCCGCTCTCGAATCCGTTCCTCCTGGCCCTTGTACGCGGCATCCAGGCGTTCGATCATCTCATTGATCTCTGTGGTGAGTTCCTGGAGTTCGCGCCCGAATGGGGCCGGGATGTCCCCCACCTGACCGCGGCCGGCCTTCTGAGCGATCTCCCGGGCCTTTTTTCGAATCGACTCCAGCGGGGTGATGAAAAACATCTTTCCCATGGCATACTGAATGCCGAAAAGCACTAAAAACAAGGTCATAACAGTGGCTGAAAGAGGATGGGTGAGCCGGTTGGCCCAGGAATAGATGGCGGCCATGGGGACCCGCACGGAAAGGGCGGAAGAGACCATACCCACCCGGCGGTGAAACGCCTTTTCGCTCCCGTAACGGGCCACGAGTTCGGCCGGGGCATCCTTGGGGTCACCATGACAACGGAGGCAGCTCTCTTCCATGACCTCGCCCCGCCGCATGAGCACCAGGAAGAGACCGCCGTCAATGGAGCGGACAGCTGTTTCTTCCATGAGATTCTGACGACGGTTCAACTCGGCCAGAAACGCCCGCTCCCATGCGTCGGCCTCGTTTTCCGGAGATCGGGCATCCACGGCGCATTCCTTGAAAAAGATCCCTTCGGGATCCCCTGCCGAGGGCTGGGTATAGGCGTAGATCCTTCGAACGGCAAAGGTGGAAGACATCCAGACGGGATCGAACCGGTCCGGATCCTGCAGGGGTGCAATCAACCGAAAGACCGCAGGCTTGAGTTCGCGGGTGAAATAGGCGTGGATGGCCATGTTCCGGTCGAGATGGGTGCGGGCCAGAATTTCCGCATCTTCCATGGCATGCTGCCGCAAAAAATATGCCACCAGGAGGATCGTGGCTATGCCCAGCAGGAGAAACAGCCCGCACGAGACCAGGAGAGCGGCCGTTGTCAGGCGAACGGATGATCGGCGTCGTTTCATGGGTTGCCCCTTCGGCCAAAAAATCCTTTCAGGATGCAACTAATCATATGAAAAAAAAGGGATTTTCGCAAAGAAGAAAAAAAGGGCCCCTTTACTTGCCACCGGTACCGGAGCATAATGGTATAAAATAGTGGAGCAAACGGCAATCACCGGGATCGTTCCCTTCGGTCGGCCGTATGCGGGGCTTGGATCTCTTTCCGGAATGCCATCTTGTCGCCTGCCCCTCATGCGAAACGGTTTCAGGAAGGACGCCGCCATGATCCGCAGGACCCATCCGGTAAAGGCCCCGACCCTGGAGAGCATCGAGAAGCGGATCTGGCAACTGACCCTCTTGATGACCCTGGTCATCCTCTACCTGACGCTCCTTCTCGTGCTCCTGCAGATCTCGGGTTTCATGGGGCTATCGGAAAGTGTGGAACTCCCGGAAGACACGTTCAAGTACGCAGTCTCCCTCTCCGTCCTGGTCCTGCTGTTCTGCAGCTACGTGATCCTGTATCACCGGAGGCTCTTCACACTGTCCCGCGCCTTTCTCGAGGAGCAGGATCGAACCCGATCCCTGACTCAGAGTCTCCTGACCGTGAAGTCCCTGCTCCGTGTGAGTTCCAGCATCAACGTCAAGAAGGATCTATCCTCCATCCTGGGCCTCATCGCCGGAGAGACCATGGAGGCCTTCGAGGCGGATTCGGCCTCCATCATGCTGCTCGATCCAAAGACCCGGTCACTCAGGACCATGGCGTCCTGCGGCCCGGGCTCCGGGCATCCCGGAGACGCCCGGATGGGTATCGGGGAAAGCGTGGCCGGCTGGGTCCTTTCAAACGGCAAACCCATGCTCCTGAACGGTCAGATCAGCTCCAATGACGCCGGCTGTCCGGAGCGGACGACCGAACCCGCCTCATCCTGCCTCTGCGTACCTCTCGAGTCCGGCAGCGGCACCATCGGGATCATGAACGTCACACGTTCACGGGGCGGTCCACCGTTCATCGAGGACGACCTGGAGCTGCTGACGGTGTTTGCAAACAACGCGGCCATTGCCATTTACAATGCCAGGCTGTATGCCAAGCTGAAGGAGTTCAGCGCACACCTGGAAAAAAAAGTCCTCCATCGAACCCGGGACCTGGAGATCGCCAACCGTGTGAAGAGTGATTTTCTCGCAGGCATCAGCCATGAGTTCCGAACGCCCCTGAACGCGGTGATCGGATTTTCCGACGTACTGCTCAAAGAGACCTTCGGACCGCTGAACGAAGAGCAGAGAGAGTACACACGGGAGATTCTGCAGGGGGGAAACCGCCTGCTGGAACTGGTGAACGCGGTCCTCGATTTTTCCGCCATCGAGGCGGGCCGAATGGATCTGGAGGCGTCCCCTGTCCGGATCGCCCCCGTGATCGAGAGGGTCTCGGCCGAGCTGCACCGGGTCGCCGCCTCCAGGGGGCTCCGCCTCGAGACCCGAGTGGACCCGGGCCTCGAGCACGTGCGCCTCAAGGCGAATGAAAAGGCCCTGGAGCAGGTAGTCCGGCATCTCCTGTCCAATGCCGTCAAGTTCACGCCCCGCGGGGGGGCAGTCCAGGTGGAGGCGGAGCCGGTGGCCGACTTTCGGGCCCGGATCAGCGATCGGATCGCCCTTGGTCTGCTTCCACCCGGCGATTCGGACCGGTCCCGCGGCCCGGCCGGACGTCGCGGGGTGGAGGTGACCGTCGCGGACACCGGGCCGGGGATCGAATCGGACCACCTCATGCGGGTCTTCGAACCCTTTTTCCAGGCAGGGGAAGGCCTGGGCGGGAAGCGGCCGGGCACGGGGCTGGGCCTGGCCATCGCCGGAAGGCTGGTGGCGATGCTCGGCGGCCGGATCTGGGTCGAGAGCGACGGAAAGGCTCAGGGAAGCCGGTTCGCCTTTCTCCTCCCGGTGGAACGGGAAGAATCCGAGGACCGGTCCCATCAGGTCGAATCCTCGGGAAAAGACCGGGAAAGCGGTCATCGGCGCCCCGGGGACAACAAGAGCGTCCCCCATGCACCCGGAGGTCCATGACATGAAACCCGCCTCAGGCAGGACCATCCTTGCCGTGGACGACGAACCCGGGAACCTCAAGCTGTTAAGGGCCGTACTCCGTCCCGAGGGATATGCAGTGGAGATTGCATCCAGCGGGCGCGAGGCCCTTCACCGGCTGGCGTCCGGAGGTGTGGACCTGGTGCTCCTGGACGTCATGATGCCGGGCATGGACGGGTTCGAGGTCTGCCGGCGCATTCGAAGCGACGCCTCCATCTCCTACATCCCGATTATTTTCCTCACCGCCATGGCAGTGGACCAGGAGGGTGTTATTCACGGGCTGGACATCGGCGCCGACGACTATGTAAAAAAGCCGTTCGACTCCCTCGAACTGATCTCCCGCATCCGCGCCGCGCTTCGGGTCAAGGTCCTCCACGACAAGCTCAGGCGGGCCAACACCGAATTGTCCCGGTATGTATCCCTGGCCACGCTGCAGATGGTGGAACGAGGGGAGTCGGATATGGGGACTCCGGTCGGCAAACTGGCGGATGTGACGGTCCTCTTCTCGGACATCCGGGGGTTCACCCATATTGCAGAAGACAAGGACCCCGCAGAGGTCTTCCTTATACTGAACCGACTCCTCTCGGCCCAGCTCCACGTGATTCTGGCCTATCACGGAGTGGTGGACAAGCTGAGCGGCGACGAGATCATGGCCGTGTTCGAAGGACCGGACATGGGCGAAAACGCCCTTGCCTGCGGCGCCGCTATCGTGGAGGTGCTGCAAGACCAGGAGCGGCTCTCAGGGGCCGATTGGACCGGCGTGGGCATCGGGATCAACAGCGGTCCGGTGTTCGTGGGGAGCGTGGGTTCCGAGGTCCTGAGGGATTTCACCGTGGTGGGGAATACGGTCAACATTGCGGCGCGTCTCTGCGGAAAGGCCGATCGGTTTCAGGTCCTTTTTACGGGGTCGACCCGAAACCTCCTGGGAAGCCGCAGGCACCGGTTTCACTCCATGGGTCCCACTCCCCTCAGGGGCGTGACCCGTCCCGTAAGTGTGTTCGAACTGGTCTTGCCGGCAGTGAACAAACCGGTTCAAACGCCGCTTGAGAGGGATTGATGAATTGACGGCTTCGCATAAACCCGTTCAACCGACGGCAGCAAGGCCATAACGGCCTGAAGGCGTCCGGGAGAGTCTGAAGCCTCAGGGCTTTTTACATCCTCATCCTATTGGGTGGTATGAGATTCAGTTGCCCGCTTCGCGGGGTCTTGAACCCCATCGGGCAAAACGCAGAGGGCCCGGAGAACACAATGAAAGCACATCTCAGCCTGGTCGGCCCTGCCGGGCGGTCCCTTCTCTGCGGGATCATGGCCCTGTTGACGCTGTCGGCCTTCGGGATTCGTCCGGCGAACGCGGAGGGGCGGGTGGTGACCGTGGGTCTTTATGAAAACGCGCCCAAGGTCTTCATCGCAGATTCGGGTGAACCGGCGGGCATATTTGTCGATATCATCGAACACATTGCAGCGGCCGAAGACTGGGACCTGAGGTACGTCACCGGCACCTGGGGAGAAGGGCTGGACCGGCTGGAGAGGGGAGACCTAGATCTCATGCCCGATGTAGCCCACACATCGGACCGGGAAAGGGTGTTCGCCTTTCACAAGGTGCCGGTCCTCTCTTCCTGGTTTCAGGTGTACGCCCGCCGGGGGAGCGGAATCGATTCGATTCTGGATCTGGCCGAAAAACGGGTCGTGGTCCTGGAGCGCTCGGTACAGCAGGATGCCTTTGCCCGGCTGGCCGATGGATTCGGGTTGAACGCCACCCTCATTGCCCTGCCGGATTATCACGCCCTCTTCGAATGGGTCGCCCGGGGGGATGCGGATGCGGCGGTCACCAATCGTTTCTACGGGCTCATGCACGCCCGCAAATTCGGCCTGGAGGATACGGCCATTGTTTTTCATCCCACCAATCTCTTTTTCGCGGCCCCTGCAACGGCCTCACGCACACTGCTGGATGTCATCGACGGCCATCTGGCCCGGTTGAAGGAAGACCCCGGGTCCGTGTACTACGAGTCCCTGAAACGATGGACGTCGGAAGAGGTCTCCTTCACCCTGCCGGCCTGGGTCAAAATCGCCGGGATCGTCGTCGCAGCCGCCCTGATCATGAGCCTTGCCGGCGGCATGGTACTCAGACGCCAGGTCAATGCCCGCACCAGCGAATTGCGGCAGATCAACCGGGAGATGGAAACCCGGATCGAAGAGCGGACCGCCAAACTGGCTACGGCCATGGAAAAGGCCCGAGCGGCCGACCACCTCAAATCCGCCTTTCTGGCCACCATGAGCCATGAGCTGCGTACCCCCCTCAACTCCATCATCGGGTTCACCGGCATCATGCTCCAGGGTCTGGCCGGGCCCCTCAACGAGGAACAGCACAAGCAGATGCACATGGTGCAAAACAGTTCCCGCCACCTCCTGGCCCTGATCAACGATGTGCTGGACATCTCCAAGATCGAGGCAGGCGAGTTGTCCCTTTCCTTCACTTCCTTTGACTTGAGGGCTTCCATCGAAAAGACGGTCGAGATGGTCCTGCCGCAGGCGAAAAAAAGGGGGATCCAGGTGATGCGGGAGATCGGCGGCGATGTGGCGACCGTATCCTCGGATCAGCGCCGCCTGGAACAGGTCATTCTCAATCTGCTGACCAATGCCGTCAAGTTCACCGAGCAGGGGCATGTGCGCATCGTCTGCCGGTCGGACAACGATCAGTATGTCCTGTCGGTGGCGGACACGGGCGTCGGCATTCGGGAGGAAGACATCCCCGGGCTTTTTCAGCCGTTTCATCAGGTCGATACAGGCCTGTCCCGGAGGCACGAGGGGACGGGTCTGGGGCTTTCCATATGCAGAAAACTGATCGTGATGTTGGGCGGCGCCATCGATGTGGAGAGCCGATGGGGCCGGGGCAGCACATTTGCCATTCGCTTTCCAAAGGGTTCCGGAGAGGCGTCATGAGCGACCGGCTGCTGATCATCGAAGACAATGAGCAGAATTTCTACATGATGCGGTTTCTACTGGAAAAGAACGGATTTAGTGTGGTGGGTGCAGAGACCGGCCGCGAGGGGATCGCCGAGGCCCTGAATCGAAGGCCGAGGGCCATTCTACTCGATATTCAACTGCCTGAAATGGACGGCTACGCCGTGGCGGCCGAACTCAAGAGACACCCCGAACTGTCGGACGTGCCCATTATCGCGGTGACATCCTATGCCATGATGGGAGACCGGGAACAGATCCTCGCCGCCGGCGCCAACGGGTACATCGAAAAACCCATCAACCCGGAGACCTTTGTGGATGAAATCCGGAGGTACTTGGCGATCCAGGATTGACGGCCCTGCAAAGCCTCTTTAGCCGCCATGAGGGTCCCCCAGACCCCTGAACCGGGTCGAGCAAATCATCCGCCCCCGGGTCTTATGGACTCCCGTATCAAATCCCGAGGAGGGTGGAGTGCCATGAATGTCCTCATCGTGGACGACCAAGAAGAGAACCGGTATCTTCTGGAAAGCCTGCTCAAGGGCTATGGACATGCGGTACGACAGGCCTCCAACGGAGCCGAGGCCATGGAACGGCTTCAGGCCGGCGGGATCGACCTGATCATCAGTGATATCCTCATGCCGGTGATGGACGGGTTTCAGTTGTGCCGAAAGGTCAAGGCCGACGAACGCCTGCGCCGCATCCCGTTCATCATCTACACCGCCACCTACACCGGGGCTCAGGACGAGGACTTTGCCATGACCCTCGGCGCGGACCGCTTCATTGTCAAACCATGCGAGCCGGAGGAGTTCATTCAGGCGATGGAGGAAGTCACGGACATAGCGGGCCGTCCTGCAGACACCCCGATCCCGGAGCCGGCTCCGGAAGAGGAGGTCTTCAAGCTGTACAGTGCGCGACTGGTGCGAAAGCTCGAGCAGAAGATGGCCCAGGCGGAACTCGAGATCAAGGCGCGCAAGGAGGCTGAAAACGCACTTCGTGAGAGCCAGGCGAGGCTGATCGCGGCCCAGCGGCTGGCACGACTCGGCGATTTCATATGGGATCTGGAAACCGGGGAGATCACATGGTCCGAGGGCCTGTTGGATCTGATGGGATATGAAAAGTCTGAAACCATCGATTACGCCGCAGTCAATGCAGACATCCATCATCCCGATGACCTGGAGCGGATCACCCGGTGGATCGAAGATGCGGTCGCATCCGGAACGGACGAGCTTTCTCCGAACGAGTACCGGGTGATTCGAAAGGATCGAAAGATCCTGCATGTGCGCACAGTGGGCGTCATTCAGCGCAGTCCGGGGAAAAGGCCCAGGATCTTTGCGACGGTCCAGGACATCACCGAACACAAACGGGCCGAAGCGGAAAATGAAAAACTCCAGAAGCAGTTCATTCAGGCCCAGAAGATGGAATCCGTGGGCCGCCTGGCCGGCGGGGTGGCCCATGATATTAACAACATGCTGGGGGTGATCATCGGCAATACGGATCTGGCCATGGCCAGCCTGTCGTCGAACGATCCGATTCGTTCCCATCTTTCGGAGGTGCTCGACGCGGCCAGACGCTCCACGGACATCACCCGGCAACTGCTGGCCTATGCCCGAAAACAGATCATCGCTCCCCGTGTGCTCGACTTGAACGAGAGGGTGGAGACAACGCTCAAGATGTTCCGGCAGCTTATCGGGGAGGATATCGACCTGCAATGGAAGCCGGGAGACGATCTGTGGCCGGTCATGATGGACCCGTCTCAGCTCGACCAGGTTCTTGCCAACCTGTTCGTGAACGCCCGGGACGCCATCAGCGATGTGGGCAAGATCACCATCGAGACAGGGGTTGTCACCTTAGACCAGACCTACTGCGCAAACCACGACGGATTTGTCCCCGGCGACTTCGTGTTAATGGCCGTCAGCGACGACGGCTGCGGCATGGACCGGCAGACCCTGGACAATCTGTTCGAGCCCTTTTTCACGACCAAGGACGTGGACACGGGGACCGGTCTCGGTCTGTCCACGGTCTACGGTATTGTCAAGCAGAACAACGGATTCATCCATGTGTACAGTGAACCGGATATAGGGACCACATTCCGGATCTATCTGCCGCGCCATTCAGGCGAGGCCTGCGAACCCTTCACGGAGAAAGAGGCCGCTGATGACCTTCAGGGGCATGGCGAAACGATCCTGGTCGTCGAGGACGATACGGCTATCCTGAAGCTCTCCAGAAATATGCTCGAGGCGCTGGGCTACTTCGTGCTGGGAGCGACCGATCCGGACCAGGCCACGGCAATAGCGGAAAAACATGGAGGGGAGATCCGTTTGCTTGTGACTGACGTGATCATGCCGAAGATGAACGGCCGGGACCTGGCCGCCAGGCTCCAGGCCCGGCATCCGCATCTCCAGGTGCTGTTCATGTCCGGCTACACGAGAGATGTCATCGCCCATCAGGAAATCCTGCAAGAAGGAGTACACTTCCTGCAGAAGCCCTTTTCCATGAAGGACCTGGCCGCCGGCGTGCGCAAGGCCCTGGAGTCGTAGGGTGGATCCGGCACAGCACCCCCGAGAGGAGTGTATTCACTCCCGACTTTGATCGAGGGAAAATTCACGGGTTTTTCGATACAATAGACGTCAAGCCCGCATCCCCATCTTCATGCCCTGCTGTCGGGGAATCGATGCGTTTGTCGGGAAGCCGCACAGAGTCCTTTGATTCCCAAAAATCACCAGGAGATCTTGAAATGAAAAGAATCGGCATCATCGGTGGAATCGGTCCGGAATCGACTGTAGACTACTATCAATGGATTATCGGTGCCTTCCATAAAAGGCATCCGCATGTTGGATACCCGGAAATGATCATTTACAGTGCAAACCTGTCACGTCTCATGGAAATACTGAATTCGAAGAATTGGAAAGCCTTAACCGATTGGTTGCTTGAAAGGGTTGTATCACTGCATAGAGCGGGGGCCGAATTCGCGGTCATAGGCTCGAACACGCCGCACATTGTGTTCAAGGAAGTGAGTTCCCAGTCTCCCATCCCCATGTTGAGCATTATCGACGAAACCGTCACATATGCACAAGACAGAGGATTCAAGAGGCTCGGCCTGCTGGGCACAAAGTTCACGATGGAGTCCGACTTTTTCAAAACGCCGTTTGCGGCCAGGGGAATGACGTTGGTTGTTCCTGATACGTCGGATCAGGAGTTGATCCATCACAGGCTTTTTTCAGAAATTGAACTGGGGATCATAAAGGACTCAACCAGAGACGAGTTATTGACGATCATAAAGAAAATGATCGACAGGGATTCGATAGATGCTCTGATTCTTGGATGTACCGAACTCCCCTTAATATTAAACAAGGATCAATTTGGCATTTCTTTTTTGAATACAACGGCGATTCACGCTGAAAGCATTGTTAGGTATTGTTTATAATATATTCATGATGGCTTTATTGATATATTTTTTCATGGTCATCAAAGCCCTCGCTTCACCAGCAGAGGGCTCTTTGCACTGGGAGTAATGCTCAAACAGTGGAAAGGCTATTCCTCCGCCGAATCACCCTTTGGGAAAAAGGCGGAAAAGGTCGAACCCCCTGAATGGATGCAATCATCTTCACGTTCGCAGTTCGTGCAGAGACCGATGTCTCCAGGGCAGGTCGATCCCTCCGGCTCCAGGAAACGGCACCGCGTTGACGTCATATTCAATTGAAACCCGTAACGTTCTGCAAAGACCTTCATGCGCAACAGGTCCGAACCCTTGCCTCCGGCATTGAAATCAAAGGGACGCTTTGAAGAGTAATCCAGGGTTTCCTGGGTGGCGAAATACCCCTCGAATATCCTTCGGCTGTCCTCCGCTACGATACCGACCCCATCGTCTTTCACCACCAGTTCAACGCCGTTTCCCCTGTCTCGAACAAAAACCTCGATGCGCCCCCCGTCGGGTGTGTTTTCAATGGCATTCCTGACCAGGCCGTCCACCACCTTTTCCATCACATCGCGAGGCATGTGAACGGACGCGTCTGTCTCCAGATGCTGGGCTATATCCATGGAACGGTGTGTATGTTTTTCCTCCAAGGCCCGCAACCGCCCCTCCACAAATCCGCTCAGGGGAATCTCTTCCATGGCGCTCTCCCGAAGGCCGAACTCCTCCTCCAGCCTGTCCCGCAACCACTGAACGACCTCTCCTTCCCCTATTTTTTCCGCAAGCAGGGCCTCCAGCTCCTCGATACACTGTTCCAGCATCAGGGACATGGTGGAATAGGCCCGGTATCCACGATCCATCATGATATCCTCCACCTGAAGCTGGATATCGAGGATGCGCTGAAGGTTCCTCTCGGCCCGTTCAACCGTGGCCCCCCACTTCTCTTCAGGGAGTTCTCTGAGTCGTTTTTTCAGCAGATTCAACGAGGCCAAAAGGACGGAGACCGGGGTCTTCAACTCATGGGAAAGATGGTTGATGATCCTCTCCTTGGCCCGGTTGAGGCTGGCGACCTCCTGGTAGGCCTCCCTCAATTCCTTGGAAAACTGAGCGTTCGCGATGGACAGGGCAACGGTGCTGGCGATCATGGTCAGCAGTTTTTGATCCTTGGGATCAAAGGCCTCCCCCTTCTTGTTGATTGCGATGAGAACTCCGATACGGTGACCGCCGGCCTCCAGAGGGACGATGATGATGCTTTTAGTAGGGAAACCGATCGCCTCGTCAAATTCATGATAGAAATCCGGATCGTTGTACGTATCGACCAAAACGGCTGCCTCGCCTTCTCGGACCACACGTCCCAGGACCCCCCGATCCACCGGGTGGCAGATCGTTTTCATGTGCTGTTCCGTTATTGAATCCTCATGAGAAACTCCTAAGAAATGGACGCTTGTTCGGTTTTCGTCCAGGAGGCCCACCACGGCTCCGTCCGTGTTGAGAATCCGTTTTACCTCGCCGCTGATGAAATCCAGAAGTTCTTCGAGCACAGGATACCTGGGCAACGCATGGCTGATCTGAAAAAGCGTTTCATTGATGCGCTCGTTCCTGCGCTCTTCCGTGATGTCCCGAAGGATCAGGAGTTCCTCGGGCGTGTCCGGCACCCCTTGGGAAGAAAGCTGTCCTCGAATGCTCACGTCACGAATGCGGCCATCCTTGGTGAGCCGTTTGGTTTCAATGGCGGCGCCCGGATCTTCTCTGAACATTTTCAGGATATCTCGGGCTTCCTGTTCCAGTCCGGGGGGTATGTACGGGACTTCCCGCCCGATCAACTCTTCGAGCGTCCAGCCGAACACCTCGGTAAATGCAGGATTGATGTATGTTGTCTTGCCGGATGATGTGAATACGATCATGGGATAGGGCACAAAATCAAAGAGGTTTTTCATTTTTCGCCGTGCTTTCCGCTTGGCGGCGAATTCCCGTTCATAACGTTCTTGGGCCTCTTTGAGCGCGCTGATGGTCTTGAACTTTTCTGTCGCATCCCGAGCGATTCCTCGAAATCCCAGCTTTTTCCCTTGATGATTCTTGACCAGATAGGCGGAAAGCTCGATCACCCTTCTGTTTCCCGACTTGTCTGTTGTTTCCCATATGAGATTGGAGAAACTCTGATGGCTGACCCATACCTTGGTGAGGGCCTCGCGAAATTTCCTCGCGTGCTTGGTATCCATCAGTTTCTCGAGGCTCTGGTTTTGGAGTTCTTCCCTGGGATAACCCAGCACCTTGCAAAGCGAGTTGCTGAAGCCCATAAGGCGGCCATGGTTATCCATCTCATAAAAGCTGTCCCCGGACTCATCGATCAGGTCGCGCAACAGCCTGTCGGGCCCATGGGCCGTCCCGGGCCGTGATACGGATTCGTCCCTGCGGCCTTCCTCCTGCTTCATGGAATCCACTTCCATACCAGACTCTCCCTTCCAAAGACATTCACATCGGACGCTGGACTATAGAGGTTACTACAGAAGAAATCGGCAGAGTTCAATGCAGAAAAGGGCGAATTCAATAATGCCACGGATATCCTTTGATTGGAACCTTGAAGAGGCCTTCGTATTGTTCGCGGAAGGCAACCACTATCCTTCGCTGATCATATACGACCCTTTTCGTCCTTCTAAAGGTTGCCGGGAAAGTAGCAAAGAGTAGGGCTGATCGAAATGGGGACAAGCATTCAGGGTTTGCGGATATTGAGTTTGCGCATTCGGGCGCGCAGGGTGCTGCGATCCAGGCCGAGGATTTCAGAGGCGCTGTTTTTACCGCTTACTTTCCATTGGACCTGTTCCAGCACACGCTTGATATGTTCACGTTCCACATGCTCAAGGGTTTGTTCCGGTTTGGGTAGATCCTTGCGCGGTTTTTTCAGCTCGTCCACCAGCCGCAGCTTGGGCCCCGATGAGTTGATCACCCCCCGTTCGAGGACATTTTCCAGTTCGCGGACATTGCCGGGCCAATGGTAGTGCAGCAGAGCGTCCATAACGCTCACCGGGACCACCTTGATGGATTTGCCCAGTCTTTTTGAAATCCTGTCCACATAGAAATTGACCAGCAGGGAGATGTCATCCAGGCGGTCCCGCAGGGGCGGCATGGTAATCGGGAAGACATTCAGCCGGAACCAGAGATCTTCCCTGAATCGGCCCTTGTTCACTTCCTCTTCCAGGTTGCGGTTGGTGGCGGCGATGATGCGGACATCGACTTTTTTGGTGCTGGAACTGCCCAGGCGCTCGAACTCGCCGCTATCCATTATCTGGAGCAGCTTGGGCTGCAATTCCAAAGGCAATTCACCGATCTCGTCCAAAAACAGGGTGGCTCCGTCGGCGATTTCAAAGCGCCCCAGTCGTCTGGCTTGCGCGCCGGTGAAAGCGCCTTTCTCATGGCCGAAGAGTTCGCTTTCGATCAGGTTGGAAGGGAGCGCGGCGCAGTTCATTTTGACCAGGGCGCGATCCTTGCGCAGGCTCAGGCCGTGAATGGCGCGCGCAGCCAGTTCCTTGCCGGTTCCGGTTTCCCCGAGAATCAAGACGTTTGTGTCGGTTTCGGCGATCTGTTCAATCTTGTAAAACACGTAATTGATGGCATCGCTCCGGCCGACAATGTTCTCGTGGTTGTATTCCTGTTTGATTTCTTCCTGAAGGTAGGCCCTCTCGGCCTCGAGCTGGTCTTTGAGCTTGCTGATTTCAGAAAGGGCGTCCTCGGCCGTTTGCCGGCTTTTTTCAGCCTCTTGCGTTGCCGCGGTGAGCTCGGCCGTTCGTTTGAAGACAAGTTCCTCCAGGTGTCTTTTGTAATATTCCCGCTCGGTCACATCCTCGATGGCCAACAGAATCATCCGGGTTTGGTTGCCCCCACCGTAGATCCGCCTGGCATTCAGATGCATGATCTTGCGGCCGATCTTCTCAAAGTCGTGTTCCACCTCAAAACCATGAAGGCTTGTGTTTTGAGGAAGGACATCTTCAAGTAATTCCCTGAGCTCGGGGATGTCCCATTGCCGGTTGCCCAGATCGTATACAAGGAGGCCCTCCGTGTCTTCAGGCTTGGCATCAAAGGTGTGGTAAAAGGCATCATTGGCCGTTACGACTTTCAAATCCGAATCAAGCACGATCAAGGGTTCACGAATCGACCCAAGGATGCTGCTGTGAATTTCCAGAAAGGCTTTGGGCATTTGATTCAAAACGTATCTCACATGGTTTGAGAGTGCGCGCCAGGCATGTATTTTTAATTATAGAAAAGGTCAAAAAGGATTTCAATATTCAACTCGAACAGGAGCCCATTGTATCCGCTGTCGCACAGGCAGGCTCAGCATCCCAGCGAAGAACACGTGAAGAAGGTCGGTCAGTCTTTCAAGGCTTTTTCAAGGACTATTCCGGGCGGCTCATTCAACCAATGGCTTTGGAAAGGGTCTCAGGATTCTCCATCTTGGCATGCACACACACGATTTCTTCCTTCGCGTTTTGCCTTGTAAAGGGCATCATCGGCCCTGCTTATGATTCGATCCACATCATCTTTTCCAGCCTCCCCCCTGTATGTGGCTATGCCGAAACTGGCAGTGATCCGGAGGTTCGCCTCACCCGGCCGTGATATCACCATTTCCTCTACCCCGCGTCGCAATCGATCCGCGATCGACAGAGCCTGCTCTTCATTGGTGTCGGGCAGACAGGCGATAAACTCTTCACCCCCGTAACGGCCCAGGAAATCATAGGGCCTTGCCAGTTTCATCAACCGGCGGGTGAATTCCTGAAGTGCGAGGTCCCCCGCCTGGTGGCCGTGCTTGTCATTGACTGTCTTGAAGTGGTCGATGTCCGCCATGATGATGGACAGAGAACCATTCCCCCGTTCCGTCCGCTCGAGTTCCGCCTTCAACCTCTCCATAAAGGCCCTTCTGTTGAATATACCCGTCAGCGGGTCTGTGTTGGCCAGTTGCTGAATGCGCCTTTCCAGTTCAATGATTCTCCGGCCCGCCCTGATTCGGTATTTCAGCTCCTCGTGGTTAAAAGGCTTGATAAGGAAATCATCCGCTCCGGCCTCCATTCCCAGAATCAGATCCTCTTTTCTCGCCTTTGTCGTCACGATGATGACATAGGTGTATCCCGACCCATCCTTACCACGTATTCGGGAGCATAATTCAAGCCCGTCCATTTCGGGCATCATCCAGGCCGATATAACGATACTCGGCGCATCCGATTCCAGAAGCACTTCCCAGGCCTGATTACCGTTTCGGGCGGTCACGACCTCGTATCCCCACTTCTCGAGAAAGGCCTCCAAAACCCGGATCGAGACGGCATCGTCTTCAACGATCAGGATCTTCATGCCCCACCTTCCTTGAGGGTGATCTCCGGCATTTCAGGGAGACATCATTACCCAGCCAGCACCTCACCGACCTTCGCGCCCAGCGCATCCGGGGTAAACGGTTTCTGGAGGAAGTTCAGCCCGGGATCCAGGACACCGTGGTGGACTATGGTATCATCCGTATAGCCCGACATGAAAATCACCTTCATCTCCGGCCTGAGCCCCGTCAACACATGGGCCAGTTCTCTCCCGCTCATCTTGCCGGGCATCACCACATCGGTAAGCAGCAGGTGAACGGGGCCTTCATGATCTTGGGCAGCCTTCACGGCCTCCGGGCCGTTTGCAGCCGTCAGCACTCGATAGCCGTATCCCGCAAGTATCCTGGCGGCAAGATTTCTGACCTGTATTTCGTCTTCCACCACAAGGATCGTCTCTGCACCTCCCGGGGAAACCCGGCTTACCGTTTTCTCCTTCTCCGGTTCGACATCCCTGTCCACCCGGGGCAGATAAATCTTGAAACAGGTACCCTTTCCCGGCTCGCTGTAGACCCAGATATCCCCTCCACTCTGCTTTACGATGCCGTAGACCGTGGGGAGGCCCAGACCTGTGCCTTTGCCGACCTCCTTGGTCGTGAAAAAGGGTTCGAACACCCGCTCCAGGATCTCAGGGGACATGCCGCACCCCGTGTCGCTCACCGCCAGCATTACGTGAGGACCGGGTGCCACGGCCAGGTGGGTTCTTGCGTATTGTTCGTCGAGTTCAACATCGGCCGTCTCAATGGTGAGACTGCCTCCCTCAGGCATGGCGTCGCAGGCGTTGACCACGAGGTTCATGATGACCTGTTCGATCTGCCCCTTATCGACCATGACCTTGCCAAGCTCCGAGGCCGGGACGTATCTGACCTCGATATCCTCCCGCAGTATGCGCAGCAGCAGATTGTTCATTCCGCCGACAACCTCATTGAGATCCGCCACTTCCGGCTGTAGAACCTGCTTGCGACTGAATGCGAGAAGCTGCCGGGTCAGATGGACGGCCCTTTCCGCAGCATCCATGATATCCGCCGTGTATTCACGCCAAGGGGCGCCTTTGTCCAATTCGCTCTTCAAAAGGTCCACATTACCCATAATGATGGTCAGCAAATTGTTGAAATCGTGGGCAACACCGCCGGTGAGCCTGCCGAGGGATTCCATCTTCTGGGCCTGATGGAGTTGCTCCTCGAGCCCGAGATGCTCGGTGATATCGCGTTTGACCGCAACATAGTTGAGGGTTCGGCCGGAAGTGTCGAAGACGGGTGAAATCGACGTCTCTTCGGTAAACAATTTCCCGTCTTTACGCTTGTTGACCATACGGCCTTTCCACGTCTTTCCTGCGGTAATGGTTTCCCATAAGTCCTGATAAAATGTCCGATCCTGCTTTCCGCTCTTGAGCATGCTCAGATTTTGCCCCAGGGCCTCCTGGCGGCTGTAGCCGGTCACGGATTCGAATGCAGGGTTGACATACTGGATCGTCCCTTCGGTGTCGGTAATGACGATGATTTCGCTTGCCTGCTCGATGGCGGTTGTCAGAAGCTCCTTTTCCGCCTCCACCTGCTTGCGCTCGGTGATGTCGCGGCTCAATGAGATGATGCCCAGCAGCTCCTGTGAGTCGTCCCGCATCAGTGAGAGGTGGTTCTCGATCCAGACGGTGGAACCGTCCTTCCGGTATTCCTCCAATTCCAGGATGCGGGCCCTGGCGGGATCCGCCGTGCCGGAGGCCTCCAATGTCATCTCTTCTTCAAAGGCCTTGAGAGCGATCTGCAGGGATTCAGGCGTCATGATCTGCTCCAGGGTCTGCGCCATGACCTCTTCAGCCGTGTATCCCCGGAGGCGAATGATCGAAGGACTGACGTAGGTGAGACGTAAATTCAAGTCCATGACGGTTATCACGTCCGCAATGTTATCCACCACCAAACGATACCTCTCTTCGCTTTTCCTGAGCGCCTCCTCCGCCCGCTTCCGCTCGGTGATGTCGCGAACATTACATTGCACCAACTTTGCCTTGTCGACGAGATAGATATCCGTATCGATGTGCTGCCCGGCCTTGTTTGTTGCCGGAACATCATCATACTGAATCATACCGATTTTGTTCAAATTCTCCATTGTCGTCTGGAAATTACCCAGATCGAGCGAAATACCGATGTCCTGAAGCGTATTCCCGATGCTCTCCTCTTGCGTATATCCAAGCATCTTCTCGGTGGCCGGATTGGCATGGGTGATCTTCCCTTCGCCTTTTTCGAGAAGCACGATCCCGTCGTTCGCGGTCTCAAAAAGGCGTCTGAAGCGCTCTTCAGAATCCGTTAATAACGCTTCCAGTCGCCTACGTTCGGTGATGTCCTCAATGGCGAGAAGGATCATTCTGGCATCGATGTCTTTCCGGTATATTCGGCGGGCGTTGAGCAGCATGATTTTATGGCCGATGTCCTCGAAATCGTGGTCAACCTCAAAGTCGTCCAGGGTCTCTTTATCAGGAAGGATATCTTCAAGCAGCTCGCGAAGTAAGGGGATGTCCCATTGTTTGTTTCCAAGGTCATAGAGTAGACTTCCGATCGTCTCATCAGGGGTACCGTTGAAGACCCTGAAAAAGCTGCGATTAGCGGAAAGGATTTTCAGATCCGCATTCAAGACCAAGAGGGGCTCTCGGACGGTTTCCACAATGCTTTGGGCATATTGATAGGCATTTTCCATCACAAGGTCCGCCGATATGTTGCCGGCGATTGGCTCTTTCATCGGGGCGTTTTGCGTGCGCAGCCCCTCCAGTTCATGGTCGGGCTGCTTCGTTGTCTTATGGTCATCCTTTTTCATGGTGTCACCCGCAGGCAGCGAACCGAAACGCCGCATTTTTCTCCGGGAAAAGGGCCGAGTCTTCATTCTCCACGTGATATCGGGTTGATCAGCACAATACCTCCCGGGTCCCTTTCCTGAAATGATAGATGCATTTCAAGGCCTTGGCCCTCCCATGGGCCTAAGCCGCATTCCCCCTGTTGATGAGGCGCTCCAGACCGGCCAGCAGTCGTTTGGGATTGACCGGTTTGGTCAAATATTCATCCGCCCCCGCGTCGATGCCTTTCAACTCCAGATCCGCCTCGTCCTTGGCCGTGAGCATGATGACGGGAATAAAGCGCGTGGCCAGTTGGGATTTGAGCTTCTTCACGAGAGTAAGCCCGTCCATCTTGGGCATGAGGAGATCGGTGATGATCAGGTCCGGTTTTTCCTGAAGGGCCAGCCGGAGGGCTTCCAGCCCGTCTCCGGCGGTCAGGGTCAGGTAATTCTCGCTCTCCAGGATATTTCGAAGGATCTTGATGATCAGTTCATTGTCATCCGCCACAAGTATCTTCCGGGGGCTCACCGTACGAACCGATGCAGACAAGACCTCTGAAGGGGGGTTGTCTTCCCGGGTCTCCGCTATCGCCTCCAGGTCCACGACCGCCTCCTGATCCCCCTGGCGGACCTCGGGCGGGGCCACGCGAAACACCTCTTCGATGGTGGTCAGGCCCTCCGCGGCCTTTTCGATGCCGTCCATATCCATACCGTGAAAGCCCGTTTGCATTGCCGCCTGTCTCACCCTGGCGGCGGACACGCCCGTTGTGATGACCTTTTTGATCTCAGGGGTTACGGCCAGGACCTCGAAGAGGCCCATTCGGCCGGAATAGCCGGTGTATTGGCAACGCTCGCAGCCGGCCCCGTGCCAGAACGTCACGTCTCCGGCCAGGCCCATCACCGTGCCGAGCTTTTCCAGGATCTGCGGGCTCAGGGGTTCCTGGACTTTACACTCCTCGCAAATCCGCCGCACGAGCCTCTGGGCTACCACGGCGATGAGGGAATCGGAAATCATGAAGGGCTCTATACCCAGGTCCATGAGTCTCGTCACCGCCGAGGTGGCATCATTGGTATGAAGGCTGGAGAGGACGAGATGTCCGGTCTGAGCCGCCTGGCAGGCGATGCCTGCGGTCTCGGCGTCTCTGATCTCGCCGACCATGACAATATCCGGGTCCTGTCTTAAAATGGACCTGAGTCCCGATGCGAACGTGATACCTGCCTTCGGGTTGATCTGGACCTGGTTGATGCCGGATATGTCATATTCGACCGGATCCTCAATGGTGATGATGTTTACTTTCGGGGTGTTGAGCCTGTTCAGGCATGCATACAGGGTTGAGGACTTGCCGCTGCCTGTGGGGCCGGTGGCCAGGATGATGCCTTGAGGACGGCCGAGGGCCTCCATAAAAGCCGAAAGCGCCTTGGACGAAAGGTTCAGATCTTCAAGGCCGAGATTGGCCATGGCGGGATCGAGCACGCGGATGGTCACCTTTTCGCCATAGGAGGTGGGAATGGATGAAACCCGCAGGTCGTATATCTTTGCTCCGTACTTCACCTGTGCCTTTCCGTCCTGGGGTTTTCGCCTGATGGAGATGTCCATATTGGCGATGATCTTGATCCTGGAAACCAGTGCGGCATGCATGTTCCGATCCGTCTTCATGACCTCCCGCAAGACCCCGTCCACACGGTATCGGATGATGACCGCCGCCTTTTGCGGTTCAATGTGAATGTCGCTCGCCTTGAGACCGATCGCGTCCTTCAGAATGGCGTTTGTAAATCGAACAACCGGGGCGCGCTCCGTCAGATCCAGGATGTCCTTGATGTCCTTACCCTTAGGGTCCTTATCTTCCACCTCTTTCCTCTGATGAAGGATTTCGAATTCCCCGCCCATATCCGGTCCGGGACCCAGATCTCTTTCCAGGTCCTTTCTCGGATAATATCGCTCGATCGCCCTCAGCACGTCCTCCTGGGAGGCCACAGCGATCTCTACGGGCATCTGTGTCACAAAGCGCAGGTCATCCAGTGCGTAGAGGTCCAGGGGGTTGGCCATGGCCACGAGAAGGCCCTTGGCCGTCTTTTTCACCGGGATCAGGATGTAGTTCTCCGCCAGTTCCGCCGGGATCAGGGAGATCACCTCGTCTGCAATCTTGATCCCGTCGAACGAATAGATGGGGATATGGAGCTGCCGGGCCAGGGCCTTGGCAATCTCCTGGTCGTCCGCTACACCCATGTCAATGAGGATCTGTCCGACCTTCTTCTTCTCGGTCCTCTGGATCTCCAGGGCATTGGCCAGGGTCTTTTCGTCTATCAGGCCCGCCTCTACCAGGCACTCCCCCAGCTTCTTGCGGCCTCTCGGGCCCCTTGTGCCATCGGCTACGCTGGTCATCATGTTCCTCGCTCATTTGAATCGAATGTGTCCGAGCCTTACGAACTCCTGCCTGCAGTCGCGACAGCATGCACACCGTATCCGCCGGTCGCCTGGAGACCGGATCCTCTTCAGGGAAGAGGGCCTTCACGCGCTATCTCCTGAATGGCCCCCGCCATCCGGGTACTCAACAGACCGAGTTCCGATTCGAGAAGGGAAAGGGCCGGCCCTGCTTCTTCCATAGGGCCTTCCCTCCCGAGCTTTTCCAGGACATAGGCGGCATCAACAGACCTTTGGGCGCCGAAATTGGCCACCGAACCCTTGAGCCCGTGGGCCGCCATTTCCAGCAGGCCCCCATCGCCGCTGGAGATCGCCGCCCTGATCTGATCCAGATACCCGGGCATGGATTCAAGGAACATGTTTGCGATCTCACTGAAAAACGCCCTGTCGCCCGCGACCGTTTCCATGGCCTTGGACATGTCGAAGACGTCCTCCGAGACCCCGACATTCGCACTGGAACCGCCCTCCGCAGGCACGTCCGCCGCATTTCGCGAAGACGCAGAAGGGGCATGAACCTTTTCCTCGCGTTCCTTTCCTTTCGGCGCATATTTGTCGATGACGCGGTAGAACACGCCCCGGTCAATGGGCTTTGACACGTAATCGTCCATGCCGGCCTCAAGACACCGCTCCCGATCACCCTCCAGCGCATGGGCGGTCATGGCGATGATCGGCATTCTTGAAACGTCACCATGGATACTTGACGGCGGGATCCCCTCTTTCCCGGATTCCATTTCCCTGATCTCCCGCGTAGCGGTGAGGCCGTCCATCTCGGGCATCTGCACGTCCATGAGGATCAGATCGAACGCCTCCTTTTTCAGAAGGCTCAGGACCTCAGTCCCAGTGCCGGCCACGGTGACACTGTGCCCCCGTCTCAGAAGGAGTTCCGTGGCCAGCCGCTGGTTGACCAGGTTGTCTTCCGCCAGGAGGATGTGCATCTTTCGCCTTGCCTCCTGAACGGTGTGCCGGGTGATGACCGGGCCATGGTCTTCAGCGGGATCCCCCAAGGCCATCATGATGGCGTCCAGGAGTTCCGATTGCTTGACGGGCTTGATCAGGTATCCGGATATGGACAATTCCTTGCAGCGCGCTGCATCCCCCTTTCTTCCAAGGGATGTGAGCATAAGGATCTTGCCATGGGCACCGGGCTGCATCTTATGTATTCTCACGGCCACCTCAAAACCGTCCATGCCCGGCATCTGGAGATCAAGCAGGATCACCCGGTAGGGATCCTCGGCCTGAAATGCCTTCTCGATCTTCTCCAGGGCCTCTCCGCCGTTCGTTGCCTGGTCCGGGATCATCCCCCAGGAGCCGATGGTTTCATGGAGGATCCGGCGATTGGTCGGATGATCGTCCACGATAAGGACGTGAAGGCCGGAGAGCGTCATCTGGTGGATACGCTGGACTTTCTTGCCCTGTTCCAGGCTCAGTGGAAACCGGGCCGTGAAGTGAAACGTACTCCCTGGAAACCGGCTATCGGCAGCGGGGTCGATGGGTTGAGCCGCCGCGTCCGACTTTCCGCTTTCCACCCAGATTCGCCCTCCCATCATCTCCACGAGCTGTTTCGAGATGGTCAGGCCCAGACCGGTGCCGCCAAAGTGTCTGGTGGTGGAGCTGTCCGCCTGCCGGAAACTCTCGAATACGGTCTCCATCTCCTCCCGTGAGATCCCGACCCCCGTGTCGGAAACGGCAAAATGGAGAGACACCTCATTCCCTTCTTCCTTTTCCAGTTCCACGCGGACGATGACCTCTCCCTTCTCCGTGAACTTCACGGCGTTCCCGCCGAGGTTCAGGAGGACCTGGCGAAGCCTGCCGGGGTCTCCCTGCAGGGCCGTGGGCACATCCGGCGGGATATGACAAGCCAGCTCGAGGCCCTTCTCCACCGCCCGCATGGCAAGCGCTTCCATGGCGTTTTCCACAGTGTTTCGGAGATCAAAATCGATCTTCTCCAGCTCCAGTTTTCGGGCCTCGATCTTGGAGAAGTCCAGGATATCGTTGATCACGGTCATCAGGTTTTCAGCGGATGTCTTGACGATGCTCAGGTATTCGCCCTGTTCGCGCGAGAGGCTTGTGGACAGGGCCAGCTCCGTCATCCCGATGATGCCGTTCATGGGGGTCCGGATCTCATGGCTCATATTGGCCAGAAACTCGCTCTTGGCCTGGTTCGCCGCCTCGGCCTGCTGTCTGGCCTCGACAAAAGCCGTCACGTCGATAACGTTCAACAGAACGCCTTCGTAATGATTGAGCAGGTAAATCGGCTGAACCCGCAGAATCACTTCCGACACCCCGATTCTTCTTTGTATTTCGATCCCCTTTGAGTCGGAATTTGTCCGAAAGGCGGTAATATGATCGATTACTTTCTTCAGGATATCGCCGGAATGAAATTCCTCCAGGCCTTTCCCGATCAGCTCATCGCGTTCTCTGCCGACAAAACTGCAAAAAAACGGGTTGGCATCCGTGATGATGCTCCGGCTGTCGGCAAAAATCACCCCCTCGTTCATGGTGGAAATCATGGCGGTAAGCCTGGCGTGTTCCTTTTGGGCCTGGGACCGGGATTGCATTAAAACAGCTTCATTCCTTTTTCTCTCCGAGATGTCTTGGTAAATCACAATGTGTCTCACCACTTGGTTGTCGATCGATACGGCCACCGATTGGAGGTGGACATCCAACACGGAACCGTCCTTGCGTTTGCGGACGGTTTCAACGCTTACGGATTCTTCGTTTGAAATACATCCCCTTATGGCATCGGCTTCTTCTTTCCGGTCCGGCGGCGCCACCAGCTCGCTGATATCCACCCCTTTGACTTCCGCCTGCGTGTAGCCAAACATTTTGGTAAATGCTTTATTAATCTCAATAATATGCCCGTCACCGTCAAAACTGGCCACGCCGTCCGGCAGATTCTGAAACAGGCTTTCGAAATACGTCTTTTGGAAATGGATCATTTCCTCTGAAAATGTGCGGGCCTCTATCTCTTTTTGAAGCTCCGTTTTGCTGACGAGGGTCCGCTCCCAGTTCTTGACAAGTCGAAAGACAACAAACCCGCCGATAATCAACAGCGGAATAAACACAAAAACCAGCCCGATGTGCAGCAAGGCATTGCGACGCTCACCTGCCAGTGCGGCATCGGCAGCCGCGGAAAGACCGACGGCGAATTCGGCCATCCCCCGGGCGTATATTCGTTTTTGTTCTTCATATTCGTCGCTGAACAAGAGGCGATCGGCTTCATCCCTACGACCCCGGCGAACCAGATCAAAGGCGCGGTTTTCCAATTCAACCAGCAGGCTGTTGGCGGCATCGGTTTCTGCAGAAGCCCGGATAGAGGCCTGGGGGGCAAGCCGCACAGCCTCTTTTATGGCTGTGTCCAATTTAGGCTCGAAAACACGATAGCGCTGCTCCCAGGAAACGTCGCCCGTGGCCGCCGCGAGGCGCGCAGACATGGTCAGTACCTCATCCATGTGGATGATCTCGCTGCGAAGTTCCATGATCCTGGAATGGTATTTTATTTCGGCTTTCATCGTGTGATAAGCACGCCACGAAGAGTAGCCGAACCACGCCAGCGTCATGACTGTCAGGAACAAAACCAAAGACATAAAGATGATAGAACGGCGGTTTTTGCTGTTGTGCTTTTCCCCGCCTGTTTTTCGAAAGGTAAGGCTCATTGCAGATGCTCCCTGCCCGCTTTTTAAATGTCGTGCACCTCGAACGCTTCGTCCTTGGAGGGACGCGTTTCATCGCGTCCGCCTCCGTCGCGTTCACCCCGTTCCTTCCAGCGCCTCTCGCACTTTCACCGCCAGGTCCCGGTTGGAAAAAGGTTTCTGCATGAAATGCACGTCCGCATCCAGCACCCCCCGGTGGGCGATGATGTTGGCCGTGTACCCGGACATGAACAGGACCTTGAGGCCCGGATACAGGGCTTGCAGCTTCCCGGCCAGGTCCCGGCCGTTCATCTCCGGCATGACCACGTCGGTGATCAGCAGATGAATCTCTCCGGCATGTTCCTGTGCCAGATCCATGGCCCGCCCTGGTGTGGACGATTCCAGCACCGTATAGCCCAACTGCTCCAGAATCCTTTTGGCCAGTCTCAGGATGGAGGCCTCGTCCTCGACGATCAGCACGGTCTCACCCCGGCCCGGCGGGATGTCGTCGGCGCCTTCCACTTCCGTATTTTCGGCCTCGCCCGCATGGCGCGGCAGGTATATCTTGAAGGTCGATCCCTCGCCCGGCTCACTGTACACATTGATAAACCCGTCGTTCTGTTTCACGATCCCATATACCGTGGCCAGGCCCAGTCCGGAGCCCTCGCCCACGCCCTTGGTGGTGAAAAAGGGCTCAAAAAGGCTGGCCAGTGTCTTTCTGTCCATTCCGCAACCGTCGTCGCTCACGGCCAGCAGCACAAACTCGCCGGGAACAAACCCCGCGTGATCGGCGCAGTAGGTCTCGTCAAAGACCAACTTACCCGTCTCGATGGTGACCTTGCCCACCCCACCGATGGCGTCCCGGGCATTGACCAGAAGATTGGCCAGGGCCTGATCAAGCTGAGACGGGTCCATTTTCACCGGCCACAACCCCCGACCGGGCCGCCAGGAAAGGTCGATGTCCTCCCCGATGAGCCTTCGAAGCATCTTGAGCATCCCTTCCACGGTCTCGTTCAGATCCAGCGCTTTGGGACGGATGGTCTGTTTCCTGGCAAAGGCCAGCAGTTGCCGGGTGATGTCCGTGGAGCGCCGGGCCGCATCGAGAATCTCTCTCAATTCCTCATGCAGCGGATCACCCGGGACCGCCCGGCCCAACGCCAGTTCCGCGTTGCCGATAATGACGCTCAGCATGTTGTTGTAGTCATGGGCCACGCCGCCTGCCAGCCGGCCCACGGACTCCATCTTCTGGGCCTGGATCAACTGGGCCTGGAGTCTTTCGCGCGCCCGCTCGGCACGTTTTTGTGCGGTGATGTCAAGAAAGCTGCCCTCAATGTGCACCGCATTCCCATGTCTGTCTTTCACTATGCGGGCATTCGCCAGCACGACAATTTTTTCTCCCTCCGCATTCTTGGCTTTGATCTCATAGCCTTTAACAAACCCATGCTTTTCGAGTGCTTCGAGGTAAGACTGCCTTTCGTCCGGATTCCGCCAGAAATCGGGGGCTTCGATTCCGGCGTGATTTTTTTCGGGATCAAGTTTCAGTATTCCGGCAAATTCCCTGTTGTGTTCCAGCAGATTTCCATCCAGGGTGACGCTGTAGAAGCCTTCCATGAGGTTTTGTATCATGTCGCGGTATTTTTTTTCGCTCGTGTGCAAGGCCGTTTCCCCCTCCCGGCGATACGCCTCGATCTGCATCACGTTGAGGGCGTAGGCGAAATCCTCGGTCATTTCACTGAAAAGGCCGCACTCCTCATCATCGACCTTCAGTTGGATCTCCGCACACACCGCCAGGTAACCGTATCGCGTGCCGTCATGGTTCAACGGTGCACTCAGCGACTGTCCTTCACCGCAACGCTCGGCAATGGGGCAACCGCCGCACACAAGATCACGATCGTTGATCAGCAACACGCCTTTTTCGGCGCAGGCACCTTCGCAGCAAGGGGGCAGGGTTCCCTGTTCCAACATGGCGCCCAATTCCGGCGAAGCCTCTGCGAGTCCCGCCGTGGCCCAGGAAACGGCACGATCCTGATCATCCGTCAGCACGATCAAGGCCGACGAATAACCGTGATTGGCCACCAGCAGGCGGCAACCTTCCCGGATCAATTTCTCCCGGTCCCGTTCGCGCACGATCAACTGGTTCACATCACGGATGGCCCGCAGCACCTGGTTCAGATGTTCGATGCGCGATTGATCCCGTTTGCGCTCGGTGATGTCGCGGCCCACGCCGATGATTTCCTTGACGTTCCCGCTGCTGTCCAACACGGCCGTGTCCACCCACGCCAGCCACAACCAACCCTCCTTTGTCATGGCCCGCTGCTCAATGTAGGCTGTGTGCGGGGGCGAATAGAGCGCCTTCATGGCCTCCTCGGTGGGACCTCGATCCTCTTCGTGCACAAGGGGCGTGAACTTCTTGCCGAAGAGTTCTTCCTCCTTTTTTCCGAACATCCTGCAGTACGACGGGCTGACGAACAGGAACCGGCCCTCCAGGTCCACCTTGACCACCAGGTCCGTCTGGTTTTCCACCAGCAGCCGGTAATTTGCTTCACTTTGCCGCAATGCCGCCTCTGCCTGTTTTCGCAGGGTAATGTCTTCCATGGAGGCCATGATGCCTATAATCCCACCCTGTGCATCGTAGATGGGCGCCGCGGAGAGGCTCGCATCGAAGAGGGTCCCGTGTTTCCGCTGTCGAACTACTTCCGCGTCTGAGAACCCACCGGTTTGAAAGAGCCTTTTGCGCAGATCTGAAAACTCATTCTGCCTGTCTTCGGGTATGATGGGGAGGGGCTTGCCCATGACCTCCTCTGCCGCCCAGCCAAAGATTCTTTCTGCCGAAGCGTTCCAGGCCAGGACCTTCCCCTTAAGGTCAATGCTGTAGAGGGCCACAGGCGTGCAGGCGATCATGGCCCGCTGGAACTCCTCGCTCTCCTTCAGTTCCCGGGTCCTGTCGGTCACCTCTCTTCTCAGGGACCAGGACCACAGGAAAAACCCGAGAAAGAGCAAAGCAAGAGGGATGAGGACCATGGCGGAGTATCGCAGGGCCCTGAGCAGTGAAGGCGGCTTTTCCTGGTAGACGCCCAGCCATTTCTCCTGGATACGTTGGTACTCGCCGTTTTCCTCCAGGACCTTCAGCCCTTCGCTGAACTGGGCCAGGATCGCCTTGTGACCGTTGGGCGCGGCATAACAGTAGTCCAGTGGAAGGAATGCCTGCCGCCCCAGAACAAGATTCTTCCATCCCCGTTCTTGGATCAGGTGAAGGGAACCGATTCGCACCGCAAGCGCGCAATCGTGTTTTCCTTCGGACAGTTCACGCAACACATCCTCCTGCGTCTCGGCAAGCGATACCTGGTCCCCCAGGCCTTTCCCCACCAGGAAGTCGTGGGCCGCGTCCCTCCGCTGTACCACGATGCGTTTCCCTGAAAGATCGTCGAGCGCGGTCGGCGGATCGCCTTCGCCCCTGCGCACAACGCTGACGTAATGATGCACTGTGTGCGGTTGGGTGAAGTCGAACTTCAAATCACGTTCAGGCAGGTAGAACATACCCTGCATGAGGTCAATCCTGCCTTCCTCCATATCCTGAACGATTTCCGCCCAGGGACCGAGACGAATCTCGATGTCGAGCCCCATTTCCCGGGCGATGGCCCGTGTAAGATCGACATTGTAGCCTGCCGGGCGGCCGTTCTCATCCAGGTATTCAAAGGGCGCGAAGTCGTGATCCCCGCCGATCACGATGCGGCGATGGGATGGGAGTTCCAGGGCCGCGAACCATTTGGCATGCAAATGACGGTAGGTCCCATCCGCCATGACGATCGAAAGCCCTTCGTTGAGCAGGGCCAGTGTTTCGCGATCGCCCTCTTTGACGGCAAAACAGAAATCCTGGCGGAAGCCTTCAATGGGCCGGTTAACCACGTGCAGGTTCGTAAGGCCGGTCTCCTGGATCAATCGCAGGGCCACCAGCCGCTGGATAATTACGGCATCATATCGGCCTTCAGAAAGCTCCTGCAGCGCCTCTTCAAAGGTGGCCGTGGTGTGGATCTCCATCCCCCGGTCCTCTCGTCGCAGGAATTCATCGGTGTTGTCCCCCTTTAAGACGGCGACGGTGCGACCCCGCAAACCATTCAAGTCCTGGATATTTTTGGTGTCCTGCCGGACCACGATGGCGCCGTGCAGCGACATGTAGGGGAAGGTGAAGTCAAAGAGGAATTCACGTTCCGGGTTGCGCCCCACCAGGGGCAGGGCCTGGACATCGCCCCGCTCCAGCCAGCCCCGGACCTCGGCCCAGGGACCGGTGCGGAAGGTGACCTCGTGACCCATGGCTTTGAGTGCGGCACGCATGAGTTCCACCGAAAAGCCGCCGGCCCGGCCCTGGTCATCCACGATGCAAAAGGGTGGATAGTCGACCTCGGAGGCGGAAAGGATCGGTCCCTGCGCCATTGCGTTCGGCAGCATAAGCAGCATGCAGACCAGCCCAAGCCCCAGGACCTGAATCCGGCCCATCCGGATGCCCCTGACCTTGGATTCGTTGATCAAAACAGGCTCCTTTTCCGGACGTCACTTTGCTTTCTGCTATTCTCCCACCACTCTCAAGGTAGAAATGTCAATTTTGTTGTTTTTGTGTATTTTTTTGAAATACCACTGATCGTCTTCCATGGAATACACCAGGCTCCAGTTGTTCTTTGGCGTGACTTTCTGTTCTTTTCCTCTTGCGTCCGTGACGAAAAAAGTGAATCCTTCATCAGGCTCAATGGCGATCCCGGCTCCTGTGGGCTTGTATATGATCCCCTCATAGGAAGTGTTCCATTCGTCCGGATCAAGACCGATATCCGCATACCGGTCATCTCCCCAGCTTCTGGGATAGCTGCCGTGTTTATTGTAATAATCCTTTATCAAATCGATCATCCCGCCTGCTATCTCCTCGAATGTAGACCCCAGGCTGGTTAGTGGCTCGGATCCCCGCACCTCATCTTCTCCATGCAAGGAACAGATCACCCTGGGATATCCGGGCTCTTTCGGATCCGAAATGAGCCACACATAGACGCCCCCTGAAGGGCATTTGTAGATCCCGTCTATGGTGAGACCCGGCTCTCCCTGCTCCAGGAAATGGGCCCTTTCCGCCATATCGATGTTGTACCGGTTGGACAGGCAGGCGGCCTCTTGGGCACGTTTCCTGTAGGGCGCGTACCTGGGTATGGCTATGGATGCCAGGGCGGCGATGATACAGAGAGCCACCATTATCTCCAGGAGCGTGAAGCCCTTTCTTCTGCTTGTGTATGCGCTCATTTTACAATCCTCGGAACCGGATGTTTCCGGCTCACGCTCATCTCCGTCAATCCATGGACTTCCGGATTCGGGCAGTTCACCACGGTGTCATCCTCTCCGGTCGTCACGATGTATGCACGGCCCGTCTCGGGACACACCAGGTCCTTTCCGGACGATTTGCCTTCCTGAAGTCGCCTCGACATGCTCCAGAGGTTCTGAATGCACTTGTCCGCGTTCCCGTTGGTGGCGTAGGTGCCGCTTCTGACGGGCTTTTCCTCCTCGAACATGGAAAGGAACCTGGGGGCCTGCATGGCCATGACCGCCAGACAGGCCGCCAGCACCGCCCATTGGAGGACCACCATCCGTTTCTTTTTCTTCTCCTTCTTTTCCATGGATTTCTGCTGCCTTGTCTCCTTCTCGGTCTGTCTCCGGTCGATCCCCCTGGAGGCATCCTCGGCCGCCTGGAGCGCAGCGCAGCGGGAGCAGATGAATGTACCGCCCTTCTGAGGAATGGCGCAGGTGCCGCACAGGGGCCTCCGGCACTGGAGGCAGTTGGCGACCGCCTCTTTGTCCGCGTGATATGCACAATTCATTTTTCCTCCTCCGTTCCTGGGGCCGCCTTTCTAACCGTTCTTTTTTAAAAGCCGGTGAATACGGGCCGGAAGTCACTTGGGGTTCAAGGGTTTGGTCAGGTCGTCGTCCGCCCGTTCCGCCCTTTTCCGGTCCTCGATGTCCCGTGTGATCCCGACAATGCCGGGTGGATAGCCCTCTGCATCGCTGAGGAATCCTGCCCTCACATCACACCTCAGGGTCGAGCCGCTCCTGTGAACGAACTCCGGCGCCTCGGTCACGGTAACGGTATTCGTGTTTTTCCCCTCACGGCCCGATAAAAGGCCTCCCTGAATGGCTTTCATGACCCGGAGGTAAGACGGCGACGTCAGGAACTGTTCCAGACGAAGGGTTTGCAGTTCGGCAGGGGCGTATCCAAGGATCTTTTCCGCCTTTGTGAAGACCTCAAGACAGGCATCGACCACGACGGGATCATAGGCATTCCCCTTGTTTTTCGAAATCTCCTCCAGGGCCGCCACCGTGAGGAGGCCGAGCGGCGGAAAGGAGGATGTGTCCTTTATAAATCGCAAGGCATAGGTAACAGACCAGAATGTCTCCGGAAACCGGGGGTAGATCCGCAGGAGATTCATAGTTCGAACTCCTTTAATGAGCCGTCATCTCTTGTGCCACGGATGGCAAGAACGGCGTTCATCCCTTCCGGCTGGTTAACAGTGTAAATATGGATGCCATGCGGCAGATGCAAAAGGCTTTTTGTCCCGAGCAAGACGCCGAACATGTCCGATTTCAGATGATGATCCATTTTTTCACGATTTTCCCACTCCTCGAGCACACAAAGCAGGTTTTTGTCCTTCATATCGCATAGGAGCGCATAGCTGAGACAGCCCGCCTCTCTGTCCATCGCGGCAGTTAGCGACAGAAGCGTTTGCACCACCTCTTTTTGCTTTTCGGGCAAAACATGCATATCTATTCGAATCACGATCATGGCAGCCTCTTTCCGGCAAAGCCGATTTTTAAGGTGCAATAGTAAAAGGGACCATTAACCGGCGAGTTGATAACACTTGTTATGGTTGTTTCTCTTAGACTACTCAACATTCGTGCCGGAATTCGCGTGTCCGGCACTTACCCTGTAATCAACTGATTTAATTAGGATATACGGTTGAATAGACAGGGGTGGGCGGGTGGAAAGCCAGACAGCGATGGTCATATATGACTAGTGATTATATATGACCAGTCTTTCGTCTTAGTCCGGGAAAGGGCGGATGGCTGAATCTGGCAGAAGGGCGAATGAGAGTACGTGTTCGTGCCGGCATACGGCCGGCATGGGGGATCGTTCCCTATGGAGCGGGTTGCCCAAATTCAATCTTAACGCATCGAGGAACCGGGAAACGTTGCGGTGCAGGAGTTCCTCGGGCACAGGACCTTGACCATGATCATGAGATACGCTCACCTGAGCCAGGAGCACAAAAAGAAGGCGGTCAATCTGCTGAACAGACTGACCGCCCAAACCGCGAGTGCCGATGCCTCTATGTCACGAAATGTCACAGAATCTATTTCTGGCTGAGAGGCATTCCACTAAGTGCTTGATATTATGGTCGGGACGAGAGGATTTGAACCTCCGACCCCCTGAACCCCATTCAGGTGCGCTACCAGACTGCGCTACGTCCCGAGAAGGGTTCACTCTTCTACACGCCTTGCCGTTTGTCAACTCCAAAATGCGGTCCGGAACACGTCCCCACTCCTTTGACCATTCAGCCCGTTTTCACTGACGACACGGAATCGGCTGGATAGCCCGTAAGGTCGCCGCCCGTCCACTCGACACCGTTGCGCCTGACTCGAGGACGTTGACTGCCGCTGATCCTCGGAAGCGGCATCTTCACCGCCGAAGGGTCTCCCTTCCCGCGTTCACTTCGTCGGCCTTCCGGTCCTTGAATGCCCCAAAAGGCTTGCATTACAGGCCGTTTCAGTGGTATGTTCTCCACCACGTCCCGGACAGGTGCGTCATGATGCTGAAGAGAACCCGGTCTGAGCCCCACACAGGCCGAAACCGCGAGTTGTCCTCCCTTGAGTCGCCGTCCGTCCTGCCCGAAGACGGCCGGCACATATCTCCCGGAGGTGGAAAACCCGACATGGATCCTCCGGGTTGATCAAGTTTCCTAAAAAGGCCTCGGCATGAAGAAAACGCCGAATATACTCATCGTGGACGATGACGAGTTTTTCACGGCCTCGCTTTCGGACTTCCTCGCGAGCCGGGGATACCGGGTCGAAAACGCCCAGAGCGGAGGACAGGGCCTGGCGCTCTTTGAGCAACACCGCCCTCCCATGGTGCTCCTGGACCAGAAACTGCCGGACACGGGGGGCATCGAGGTCTGCCGCCGCATTGTCGAGGCCGGCCTCAACACCAAGGTGATTCTCATGACGGCTTACGCCACCGTACCCTATGCGGTGGAGGCCATGCAGGCCGGGGCCTTTGACTACCTGTCCAAGCCCTTTGAACTCGACGAACTCCTCATCGCGATCCACATGGCCGAAAAAAACGCCCAAATGGAAGGACGCCTGCGGGTCCGTGACTACGAACGGGAAAAGGAAAAGGAGAAAAAGAAGCTCATCGGCTCCTCGGATGCCATGCATCGCATCCTGGAACAGATGAAACTCGCCGCCGCATCGGAGGCCAATGTCCTGATCACCGGAGAAACCGGCGTAGGGAAAAACGTGGTGGCCGAGGGGATTCACGATCTTCAAAGCCGCAGAGAAAACCTGCTCACCATCAACTGCTCCACGGTCCCGGAGAACCTGATGGAAGCCGAGTACTTCGGGCACGAGAAGGGAGTCTTCACCGGAGCCGACAGCCGGAGGGAAGGCATTTTCGAGCTGGCCGACGGCGGCACCCTGATCCTGGACGAGATCGGCGAGATCCCCCTCCACCTTCAGAGCAAGCTTCTCACCGTCCTGGAGGACAAGCGTATTCGCCGCATCGGAGGAGGACGATCCTTTCCCGTGGATGTTCGCATCATCGCCACCACCAACCAGGACCTGGAACAGGCCATCGATGAAAAACGGTTCCGTCAGGATCTCTACTACCGACTCGCGGTCTTTCATATGCACATTCCACCGCTCCGGCACCATCCGGAGGACATCCCGGAGATCGCCTCGTTCTTTGTCAATCGTTTCGCCCGGGACGCGGTCCCCATCCCGAAGGATCACATGGAGAGGATGATCGCCTACCCCTGGCCGGGAAACGTCCGGGAACTCCGGAACGTCATCGAACGGGCCATACTCCTGTATCAAGGCGGACGCCTTCAGCCGGCCGACCTTCTTCTCAACCCCCCGTTATCCACTGCACCCATGGGAAAAGGGGCCTCTCTCCCGAACAGCCGCGGGATTCCGCCCCTGGAGGAAATGGCACGACAGCACATTCAGGAGGCCTTGAACGCGTGCTCTGGAAATAAGACCCGCGCCTCCCGTATCCTGGGTATCTCGCTCTCCACCTTGAAACGACACCTGAACCGAATGCAGGGCACGGCAACCGGTCCAAGATGAGCCATGCGGGTCATTATAGGTAGGCCAAAACAATGTATCGCTCAACGCAGACCATGGGGATGATGGATTTTCCTAATCATACGAATGGGTTTTCAAGCCGCCCTTCGGACTTGGGCACGGCATGTTTCTTGCTGACCAGAATCGTGTCCTCGGAAGTCCTCGGCCAACGCGGGCCCGAGCGCGACAACCGGTCTCTTCAAACCCAAACCCTTCGGCATGGGCAGGCGGAATCCATGGAACGCAGTCCAGACTCACCCCGGCACGACCCCCCGGGAGAGACCCAAATTCTCGACAACCTGGATGTGATCCTGTCCACCATGCGGCATCAATTGGGTAATTCCGTGAATGCCATCAAGGTCACCCTGGATGTCCTGAAGCAGAATTTCGACCTGTTCAACGACACCAAGAAAAAAGATTATCTCGACCGTGGATCCCAACTGCTGGCCCGCCAGGAGGTCCTGATCGACGCCCTGAAGTCCTACTCGAGGTTCGACGTTCAGGAACTCACGGATATCGAGGTGGTGCGTATCTGGGACCGTGTCTCCAGCCTGGTCCGGAAACGTCTGGACCCCGCCGGGATCCATATCCAACAACGTGCGGACCTGGAACCGGGGACCGTACGGTGCAACATGACGGCCCTGGACAAAATCGTCCTGTGCCTTCTCGACAACGCCGTCGAGGCCATGGAAGGGGTGGAGGCCCCCTTCATTCGTCTCGAGGCCGTTGCACGGGACCGCGTCCTCACTCTTTCCTTCACGGACAACGGGTGCGGCATTCCCGAGGAGGACCTGCCGCGCATTCGGGTACCCCTGTTCTCCACCAAACCGGGGCAGGCCGGAATGGGGCTCTCCATAGCCCACAAACTCCTTCTGAAAATGAATGGATATATGACCATCGACAGCACGCCGAACGAGGGTACCTGCGCGCGTGTACGGCTCCGTGCGGCGTGACACCAGGGGACCTGCGTCAATCACAATTCAGGGAGGGGGAAATTGCAGTACACACTCGGACAGACGCAACTCGACAGCATTGAGGACATCCTCCAGGCGGACATCATGGATCTCGGGGTCACGTGCGTGGTCCTGATCGATATGTCCGGCAACATCATCGCCCATCTGGACACCGGGGACATTCAGCACGACATATACTCTCTGGCTGCCTTGGCTGCAGGCAACTTCGGCGCCGTAAGCGCCATGGCCAAAATCATCGGCGAGGAGGAGTTCTCCCTGCTCTTTCACAAGGGCACAAAGGAAAACATCCATTTCAGCAAGGTCATGGACGACTTCCTGCTTGTGACCATCTTCGGCAAGGGAGTCAGCCTGGGTTTTCTCCGAATGAAGGTGGCGGAGACCATCGGGAAAATCGAGCGAATCCTGAGTGAATAGACCTATGCATACGCTGTACTGAAATTAAATCAGCACGAATCGCACGGCAACCCAAACTGAATTCCACTGTTCTACGAGGTATGCGCCCTTGGCTTTTGTGAATCTGAAAAAGAAGGAAATCCAGGTCAAGATCGTCTACTATGGTCCCGGCAGAGGGGGTAAAACGACCAACCTGGAATATATCTACGGCCGATTCAGTGATAGAATCAAGACGGAGATGGTGACCATCAAGACGCATGGAGATCGAACTCTCTTCTTTGATTTTCTTCCTTTTGACATCGGTAAAATCAAAGGATATGATGTCAAAATACAGTTGTACACCGTGCCTGGGCAGGTAAAATACAATGCTACCCGCCGGCTCGTCCTGAGAGGAGTTGACGGCATCGTCTTTGTTGCGGATTCAATGGCCGTTCGAAAGGAAAAAAACATCCTTTCTCTCAAGAACCTCGAGGAAAATCTTTCGGCATATAAGAAAGATCTGGGCCAGGTTCCACTGGTACTGCAATACAACAAGAGGGACCTGGCCGAACAGGGAATTCCTCTTTTGTCCTATGAAACCCTGGAGCATACCCTCAATGCCCGCCTCAAGGCGGCGGCCTTTGAGGCCAGCGCCTTGACCGGCAAGAACGTGGTGGCCACGATGAAAAAAATCATCGCACTCACCATGGCTTCCCTGGAAAAACAACTCACCTAGGAGGTGGCGACGTGAATAGACCTGGAGACGAGGCCGTGACCGCAGAGGTGGAAAAAAGGTTGGACGACATCTTCGGTTCGGATGAAGACGATCATCCGGCCTTTCTCGAAAACGGTCCGTTGTCGCAGAACTCCCCCTTAAGGAACCTCAAGGGCATCGTTCTCTCCATCGACTGGGAGATCACGGACGATATCATGGGCAGCTTTCTGGAAGAGATAGGCCGTCTCAAGGAAGTATTTGCCGATGATAAGATTCCGGTGCTTTTTCTCCAGCTTCTTGGTTCGGTGGGCAAGTACATTCGAAACCAGAAGGCCCGCGCCCATCCCGATTCCATTCGAATCCTGAACTCCGTGTACAACAGCTTCGAAAAAGTGTTGATCGCTGAGGACATGCCCGAGGCCGAGAAACGCAAGTGGCTCCACGCGGAGGTGAATCGGTTCAAGAAGCTCAAAGAGGATATCGCCCGAGGTCGGGCCGAACCTTACCGGCCTTCCTCCGAAACAGAGACCCCCAGTGTCTCTGCAGGAGAGATCCCGGGAGCTCCAATTGCACCCGAACCCGGGCCGACTGGACAGGAACCGGGCGGCATGCTTCCCCATGAGGCATTCGCCTACGCCGTTGAAGAGATCAAGCAGGTTATCAAGGCCGAGTTTCAGGCCCTCCGGGCCGAGCTCCGCCTTTGGAGAGAAGGCCGCTAGGAACTGGACGATCCCCGGACGACGGCGGTCCGCCCCATCGGGGCCCGATGACCACACCAACAGGAACCAGGACATGAGCCGTCAACAGCCACTTTAAAGACTGGAGAAGATCCCATGGATGTGATGTCGGGTGATTTGTCCGCGCTGGTGTTCAAGCGGGTGCCGGCCCAGAACCTGGGGGAGTTCTCCCTGGACGGGCAAATGCTGAGCATACTCATGGAGGTGGACGGAAGGCAGAGCATGGGGGCCATCGCCCGAAAACTGGGGTTGAGTCCGGGCGCCATCCGTCCGGTGGTCTCGAAACTGCTGGAACTGAGACTGATCGAGGCGGACGAGAACGCCCTCTCCATTCTGGATGGCTCGTTTCTGAAATACCTCAAGGAAGAACTGGCCCTGGCGGTGGGACCCATCGCCGAGGTCCTGATCGAGGACGCGGCGGGCGACCTGGGATACACCCCGGAGCGGTTTCCCGCCCACCGGGCCGCGGAACTGGTGGACCTGCTGGCCCGGCAGATCCGCCGCGAGGAAAAGATGACGTTGTTCAAGCAGAACATGGTGGACATGATTCGGGAGAAGGAATACTGACCAGTCCTGTTCATGTAAGCGGAACACCTTATCATACTGGGGGTTCCCGTTTCGCCGGGCGCGACCACGGGGATCAAAACCCTGTTCACAAGGAGTCCAGCCATGATTGTTAATTGTGAAGAATGCGGGAAGAGGTATCAGATCGATCCGGACAAGATTCAAGGCAGACAGGCGCGGTTCACCTGCAAGGGTTGCGGCCACATGGTCACGGTATCCACTCCGACCAAGGCTCCGGGGCCTGAGCCGACGCGCCGTATTGAGCCTTCTGCAGAAATGCCGGAAGTGAAAAAGAGGAAGAAATCAAAGGAAACGAAGAAGGAAAAAGGCGGGGGAAAGGCCGCCGTTCCCAAGAGACTCGGCCTGCGATTCAAGATGATCCTCCTCTTCTTCCTGGTCCCCATCCTCTGCATCGCCGCGGCCGGCTGGCTTTACATTCAACAACTCAACCGCCTCTCGTCCCTGATCAACGAGGAAAGCGCCCGGGTGGTGAACCAGCTTGCGGAGCAGACCATCGGCGAGATCGCCCGCTCCGTGGCCGACGAATGCGCGGTCTACCTCAAGACCCACCCCGGCCTGCCCGAGACCCGGTTCAACGAGGACCCGGAGTTCAGGGAGATCGCCGTCCAGAAGGTGGGCAAAACAGGATACACGGCACTCTACGAACTCCCCGGGGCGGACAAGATCTGGAGGACCTGGGCCCATGAAAATCCGGGAATCATCGGGATCGACATGTCGACCCTGAAAGGCCCCCTTGGAAAGAGCTTCCCCGGGTTCTGGAAGGTGTACGCCGGCGTGAGCGAGGGAAAAGAGAGCAAGGGATACTACACATGGCAGGACAAGGACAAGCAGTTTAGAGACAAATTCATGGTCTGCACACACGTCAAGGGGACCCCGTACATCATAGCGGCCACCACCTATATCCACGAGTTCACCCAGCCGGTAAAGGAACTCGCCTCGGAAGCGGCGGTCCAGACCAAACGGACCCGAAACGTCCTTCTGGCCATTGTCATCGGAACCATCGTCCTGATCGGGGCGCTGGTTTCCTTCTACGGCCACCGCCTCACGCAGCGGATCCGGTACTTGACGGATGCAGCCGAGCGTATCAGTGTGGGCGAATTGGAAATGGATATCGAGACCCCGTCCAATGATGAAATCGGAGACCTTGGGGAAGCGATTTCCCGGATGCAGGACAGCATCCGGCTGTCCATCGAACGGCTTCGCAGGCGCCGATAGGCCTTCAGAAGGTCCTGCACGTTGGATCCTTCGCCGATAATGCCTTCCGGCCCGAGAGACGGCGTTCTCCCGAAGCCATGGTAAAGGAGAGTGCGTTCATGGTTATTCTTCCAAGAGAAAGGCCCGTCATTCAAGGGCTCAACAGCTACTATCTGGACGTCCGGAGGCTCTTTGAACACTACCAGGGAGAACTCGGCTCCGGCGCGGTCCATTTTCACTCACCGTCCTCCGAAGGAGTGGTCTTTTTCGACAAGGACGAACTCCTCAGCGGCATCTTCCAGGGAAAGGACGGCGAACTCGTCAAAGGTGGAGACGCGGTGGACAAGCTCACCGATCTGGTGGAAGAACAGAACTTCACCCTGAGTGTCTATGCCATCGACCTGGATAAGGTCTATTTCTGGGCCAACATTCCAGCGGCCGAAACCATCTTTCGGGACCTGAGCACCGAATTCACGGACCTGGAAGGGCTCATCAACAAAATGGCCTCTGAAAAGCTCACGGGATACATCGAAGTCCTCATCAAAGATGGAAGCGAAGGCGGACTCATCTTCTTCATCAACGGCAAGGTCATCGGAGGTTCCTACTCCTGGGTGCAGGGAGAATTGAACGGATCCCGGGAATCCCTGGACCTTCTCATTCGGAAGACAAAGGAATCGGGGGGGACCTTCAATGTCAGCCGTATTTCCCCTGACAAGAGAGGCCCAACCTCGGGTTCCCAACCCGATTTACCGCCCTTGAGAGAAGACGTCATCGCACCTCTTGAGGAACTCCTTGAACTGTTCGAGCGGACGGCTCAGGCCGGCAAGTTCGTTAAGGGCGATTTCGGCACGGCCCTCAAGAAAAAGTTCGTGGAAAAGGCCGACACGTATGCCTTTCTGGATCCGTTTGCCTGCGAATTCACGTATTCCAATCATCGGGTCAGCTACACGGGAGGCGCATCCCATGCCGACCTTTTCCGAGGCGTCGTCGAATCGATCAAGGAACTGGCCCAGGAGATCGGGGCCTGGTCCCGGTTTTCCGCAGAAATCGGCCCATGGAAGGACAAATATGCGGGCATGCTGACCCGATTCGGCATCACCCTCTGATCCCCTCGTGAGGGCGAAGGACCCTTCCGGTCGTGCAGTCGACCATGACCGCGGAACCGGCCCGTACAACACAGTAGAGAAAGTGTCCCCGCTCTGATCGCCGCCTGCCCCACAGCGTCCTGCGGCGACAAGGAGGGGAAACGTCCATCATGACCAACGCGTCCTCACAGGAAATACGGAACCGGCCAATGAGGTGGATCCTGGACTACGTGGACAACCTCCCCGTAGGGATCTATCGCTCCACCATCGAAGGCAAATTCGTCTACTGCAATCGCCGAATGATCGAGATCTTCGGGTTTGAATCCATCGACGAGATCATGGCCTTTCCCGTGGTGGATCTGTATTGGGACAAGAAAGACCGCGGGAATTTCATTCAACGTATTCTGGTGGGCGGTCATGCCGAGGAAATCGCACTCCCCTTCAAGACCCGCCAGGGGGATCCTCTCTGGTGCGCCGTAACCGCACGTCCCGTCTTTGATGAAGACGGAATCATGGTGTATCTGGACGGGATCATGCGGGACATCAGCGAACACGTGGAAGAGAACGAGACCGGTATCCGGCTCGACGATCTGGTCAACGCCATCAACGATCTGGTGATTATACTCGACCTGGATGGGACGCTCCTCGACATCAACCGGGCCGGGGCCGATCTTCTCGGGGCCCGCAAGGCGGATCTCATCGATCGAGAGATGTCCGAGTTCGTGGTTGAAAAGGACCGCGGGCTTCTGCCGGTCTTCTTTTCCGAGGTGAGAAGATCGGGCCGAAAAGAGGCCATTCTGGCTGTCCTGGACGCTGGGAAGAGGGAGCGTTTTATCGAGTTTCATGCCTTTCTGGTGCGGGCGACAGGGAAAAAAGATCACATCCGAGGAATTGCACGGGATATCACGGATCGAGTCCGACACCACAGCGAACAACTCGTTCAGGAACGGTTTCAGGGAGTCCTGGAGATGGCCGGCGGTGTGGCCCACAACATGAATCAACCCCTCACGGTCGTGAACAACCTCATCGAGGAGATCCTGCTGGAGATCCAGGCGGATCATCCGCTCAGCAACCGCATGAAACGGATTCAGGAACAGATTCATAAGCTGAACCACATTGCGGAAAAGATCCGAAGTGTTCATCGCTACGAGGCCATGGATTATGTGGGAGGCGTAAAAATCGTTGACCTGGACAAGGCCTCATAATGGGATTGTCCTTCGGCCCGAAGGAGGCCATGTTCGATCCGCTGTATCGAAGGACTCGTCCCCCGTAAGGTCTGACCGTCTCACACGCGACTATCCTGCGAGGAAAATTCGATGATCAAAACGGTTCTCATTGTAGATGATGATCAGGAGATGCTCCTTTCGGTCAAGGAAGGCCTGGAAAAATACGATGACTCATTCTCGGTCGTCACCGCCGGCAATGGAGAAATCGCAGCGGCCAGACTCCGTGAAACGCCCGTATCCCTGGTGGTGACGGACCTCAAAATGCCCCGAATGAACGGTTTCGCCCTCCTCGCCCACATCATGGAGCAGTACCCGGATATTCCGGTGATCATCATCACGGCTTACAGCACCCCGGAAATGGAGAAACAGGCACAGGCAGGAGGCGCTGTAGGCTACATCGAGAAGCCCTTCATGATCGAAAATCTGGCGAAGAAAATCGTCACCACCTTGAGGAAGGAATCCGAGGGAGGGGTTCTGCACGGCATCTCCTCCGGGACCTTCCTCCAGTTGATCGAAATGGAGCAGAAGACGTGCACCATCCGTGTCCTTGACCGTCGTTCCGGAAAACAAGGGGTCCTCTTCTTCCGGGACGGAGAACTACTGGATGCACGCGTCAACGGCAGCAGCGGCCTCGATGCGGCGTATGCGATCTTTTCCTGGGATGAAGTCAACCTCGCCATTCAGAACTCCTGTCAAAAAAAGGGGAAGAACATCGAAGGGGACTTGCAGGGCATCCTTCTCGAGGCCATGCGGCTCAAAGACGAGGCAGGAGCCGAGCCCAGGCTTATGGATGACGTCGACGTGGAGGAAGTCCCGGCGGCGACGGAGGAAGCGGGATTCGATTCCCCCATGGAAGCTCTCCGAAAGCGTCTTCAGGAGGAACTCGGTCAGCGGTCTGGGATCGATGACATGTATCAGGACAACACGTGGGACCCCTTACTGAGCCATGTTCAAAGTGTGGGGGAAATCTTCAACGCCGGTCCGCTTCGTGTGGGCTATGTGGATCGCCGAGCCGGTACCGATCTGATTCTTATTCCCGGCGCCCCGGCCACCACAGTCCTTTCTGTAAACCCACGGGGGCCCAAGGACCGGATTCTTCAGATTCTGGTGGATCAGGGGCTTTCCACCTGAACCGTCCCCGGGGCCAGGGGCCCATTTCCATCAGGCCGGCGGTTCGGCCCCGAACGCCTGCCGCTCTCTCTCGCGTGAGAAATATGGAACCTGACTTTCAGGAAATACTCAATCTGGACGATATCAAGGGTGTCATGGTGCTCTCCCCCGAAGGGCAGCTTCTATTTCAAAAAATGACATCGCCCGAGTTGTCCTCGATCCGTGCGGAAATCAAGGACTGGACGCCCTTCCTGAAGGCCCTCCAAGGGGTCCGGGAGGCCGACTTTATTTTTGAGCACTATCGTCTCTACCTGCGGGAAAGCGCCGGCGGATACCTCTTGATCTTGATGGGCCACTTCGCCCCGATCGCCATGGTCCGGCTCCATTGCGACATCCTTCTGCCGTCCCTGAAACAGGTTCATGCATCCAAGGGGTTGGGGCGCTTTTTCAAGCGGAAGAAATGATGGAGCCGGAAAAACCAGGGAACCATCTTGTATCGTAATTTTAAATGGTTACGATCGTTCCAGCCGTGGTGCGGTGGTCTCTTGTGAGACCGCCGAGAAATGATACCCAGTGTCATGAAATGGGAGAGGTACCGTGCCACGCCTCGATCTGCTGATCGTCGATTCGGACCCCACGCTTCTCGGTCTGCTCCGGGACGCACTTCACTCGGAAGGAATCCGGGTGCGGACCGCTCCGGACGTCGAGGCCGGTATGGAGGCGCTTCGGAAACGGGTCCCGGATATCCTGCTCTCCTCCCTGGATCCGCAAGAAACGGCGACGACCCTGGACCTGATCAAGACCGCCAGGGACCTGGCGCCCGGGGGATGCCTTTCCGTCGTCATCCTGACATCCCCCGGCCGGAGAGACCTCCCAAGCGACCTTCCCCTGGACTGCCTGAGTCTTGAGAAATCGGATCCGGACACCCTGTGCCATGACATCCTTCGCCTGGTAAAAGGCGGCATCGCCGCTTCCAGGCATTCGGCTCCCTCGACTGCATCGAACGCCGGCGATACTCCCACACAACCCCAGGGAGTTCGTTGGAGGATCCTCGACAGGCTGGAGGAGGGCATCGTCGAACTCAATCCTGATTTCCACATCCGCCGCGCCAACTCCTCCGCTGCGAGGCTTCTGGACAACCGCCTGCCGGGCGATCTCATCGTCCGGTCCCTGGAGGACCTCTTCGTCCCCTCATCCGGCAACGAGGTTCGGGCCTCTCTGGAGTCCCCGTCCCGTGGGACGCAGGAGGCCTTCCCCGTGATCACCGCCGGAGGAAGGATGCTCAGCCTTCGCGTGCTGGATGCCGACACCGTGACCCCGGGGCGGGACGAACCTCGTTTCCTGCTCATTCGAGAAGCCCCTGAAATCCTGGAGTCCATTTTCCCTTTTCTCCTCGAAAAATCCATCGAGATCCTGGATGCCGAAGCCGGAACCGTGGCCCTGATCGAGGTCGAGAACGGCGATCGGGCCCATCTGGCGTTTCGGTATGCCCTGGGTGAGCAGGCGGAGACCATCCGCGGCATCTATATTCCCAGGGGACAGGGGGTCATCGGATGGTGCGTGACCAACA
>Ga0209163_1000822_pt1 | contig 44698 bp, 38 predicted proteins | sample MTBAKSrepl2MetaG_FD_187457 | JGI IMG/M metagenome (GOLD analysis project Ga0209163, IMG submission 187457) | Enrichment culture microbial communities om Arthur Kill intertidal strait, New Jersey, USA, that are MTBE-degrading - MTBE-AKS2 (Arthur... | ecosystem: Environmental > Aquatic > Marine >...
TCCGAACACGGAAGTTAAGCTCTCCAGCGCCGATGGTACTGCACGGGCGACTGTGCGGGAGAGTAGGTCGCCGCCGAATTTTTTTGCCAAGCCCCCATGGGTCACATCCCATGGGGGCTTTTTTTTGGTGCGCACATGCCGGAGGCGATGTACCGGCACAAGCGCAGGAAATATCTCGTCGAAATCGAAATCGGTATCGTTTATAACGGCGCGAAGCGCCAAACTGTCCCGTCATCTGTTTTTCGGTGGCCATAGCGGAGAGGTCCCGCCCGTCCCCATTACCGAACACGGAAGTTATCCGGCACCCTCCAGAACCCGATCCGGGTGAATCTGCTTCGTTATCAGCCCCGCCGCATACCCTTGTATAGCGGCCGGACTTCTGCCTTGCATCTTCACCCGTCTCGAGTCCCGGCTGGCACCGGACCGCTCTCCAGCGCCGATGGTACTGCACGGGCGACTGTGCGGGAGAGTAGGTCGCCGCCGAATTTTTTTGCCAAGCCCCCATGGGTCACATCCCATGGGGGCTTTTTTTTGGTGCGCACATGCCGGAGGCGATGTACCGGCACAAGCGCAGGAAATATCTCGTCGAAATCGAAATCGGTATCGTTTATAACGGCGCGAAGCGCCAAACTGTCCCGTCATCTGTTTTTCGGTGGCCATAGCGGAGAGGTCCCGCCCGTCCCCATTACCGAACACGGAAGTTATCCGGCACCCTCCAGAACCCGATCCGGGTGAATCTGCTTCGTTATCAGCCCCGCCGCATACCCTTGTATAGCGGCCGGACTTCTGCCTTGCATCTTCACCCGTCTCGAGTCCCGGCTGGCACCGGACCGCTCTCCAGCGCCGATGGTACTGCACGGGCGACTGTGCGGGAGAGTAGGTCGCCGCCGAATTTTTTTGCCAAGCCCCCATGGGTCACATCCCATGGGGGCTTTTTTTTGCCCGGCAGGAATGCCCCGGCTGCGCCGGGGAGTCGGCAGTCGGCAGTCGGCAGTCTGGAGTTTCCCGGCTGCGCCGGGGGGCTGGGGGTACGGGGTGCAAGGTACGGGGTGCCTGAAGATGTCCCGGCACTGCTGCAATCAGCACTCGATTTCGATTGCAGTTTCGGTTGGGGTGAGCCCATGAACCCCGACACAACCGCTGAAAAAAATGTTGGGATTCTCAGACTCACCCTGACGATGCTTCCCCTCATCCACCCCTCCGGGGCACCTTCTCCCCCGGGAGAAGGGTGTTGAAAAGAAGTTGGGAGTCGGCAGCCGGCAGTTGGCAGTTTGGGGCTTGAAGCCTGGCGGCTTGTCGCTTACAAACACCCCTCATCCGCCCTCCGGGCACCTTCTCCCTGAGGAGAAGGGTGGCTTTAATAGTTCCCTCTACCACTGGGAGAGGGTGGCCGGAGGCCGGGTGAGGGGTTTTTTCACCAACAGCGAAGCGGCAAACTCATTCTGGCTTCCGTCCTCTTGTCTTCTGACTTCTGGATCGTCGTAATATAAGTGCAATCACGGCGGGAATAGAATAAAATACCGGTCGGAAAGCGGAACAATATCCCTCCTGAACCGTGAACAACCTTTTCCCGGGATCAACAAGAAAAATCCTTGCCGTCATTGCCATGATCACCTCACTACGGCGACGAGCCGCAGCAACAGCAGCCGCCTTTGTTCTGGCCCTGATCTGGACCGTTTCCGGCGAGGCTTCCCGCAGCGGTCAGTATGATGCGAGCTGGCAGCGAACCTTCGAACTGTACCGGAACGTCCCCGGCCTTACCCGGCAGCAAATCGACTTCGGCGCCGAAGTCATTCTCGGCCTGGATTATAATGCCCAGCGGGTGTTCCGCCGCATGTGCCTCATGGAGGGCATCGATTTCGACAAAAGCCGGGAGGCCTGGTCCGCCCTGACCTCCCTCGGGTTGTCCTACGAGCAGGTCCTGTGTTTTGAAGCCTGGAGCGAGATCGGCGGCATCGACATCGACCTGGCCATGGCCGCCCTTCCGCAAATTCAATCCCTGACCTATGAGGCCGGCAAATCATTCCGGCAATACTGCCTCCTCCCCCGGATCAGCCCGATGCACGCGCTGACCACGATCCCGCTCCTCATCCGGTTGGACGACTCCCAAAATCGCGCGGTCCAGGGTCTGCTCGCCGTCGAGGGAATCGGGGCCGGGGACGCGTTGAACGGCATCGAGGTCATCGCCCGGCTGACCGTGCAGCAGGCCCGGGCCGCGGAAGCGTTTGCCCGCGTTCCGGGGATGACGGTGGAAATGATCGGCGACGCCCTGCCCCTTATCCGGCAGCTCGAGCAGGACAACGCCTGGAACGCCCGTACCCTTTTCCTGGCCGGCGAAATGATTCCCCGGGAAGCCTGGTTCTGGCTCACGGCCTATTTCGCTACTCCCCTGGAGATCCGGGAGCAGCAGTTCCGCACCTTCAATGACAGGCAGAAGGAGCTGCTGGTCAGGACATTTTATGCCGGGGGCGAGGAAATAATCTGGAAAATAAACAACCTCCACGGTGTCACCGATCGATTCGGCTTCGAAATATCCAGCCATGATCTGCTGAATTCATCGGACAAACAGCTCCAGGAACGGTTCGAAATGCTGTCCCCGCAGATACGGTCACGATTCGGCAGCAGCTTCTATCAGGCGGGGGACAAAAACGGCAAGGTCGCCGTCCTCAAGGAAGCAACGGCCGCCGATAGGGTTGAAACGGCCCGGCGGCTGGCGTCGGCCAACATCTATGCCCTGCTGGCGCAAGGCAGCGAACTCTATGACAGCTCGTTCAGGAACATCCTGGTGCCGGTGCTGAAAAATCACGTCCAGGCATCCTTTGCCGACAACCTCCTCACCTTCCTTAACGAGACCGATCCGGCCAATCAACTGGTTTCGAACTTCATTGTCAGCCTGGCCCAGAAAGGCAAACTGACCGCCTTCTTTCCCGACAACTCCGGCGAACAGCAGCGGATTCTCGACCTGGTGGCGGAGTCGGCCTTCAGGGATGAAGATTCGATCATTCTGTTTTCGGCCACTTTCATGCATCTTCTCGAAGTCCTCCAACCTTCGGCCAGGACATTTCTGATCTCCAGAATGAGCGATCAGGCCGATGCCGGCACCACGGCCTATGCAAGACTGATAACTGTCATTCTCCAATATTACCTGGAGGAATTTCCCCACCTGCTCCCGGTTGAGGACAAATTCGCCATAACCCGCCTCCTGGCCCGACACGGCACCGTCGACCTCGCCAGATACCTTGCCACGCCCTTCGGCCAGTGGAAGGAGGATGGACGGCTCTCTTCGCTTTCGGTCTTCCATCCCGATGACGACGGCCGGGATTCCTTTCTCTCCAATGCCAGGATGCTTCTGGCTGGCGGCTATCGCCTCGCCCTCTCGGAACAGTTCACGGTCAGCTTCCTGTCCGACAGCGTCAGGGAGAGCGCGGCCGACCTCATCGCAGCCGCCCAGGCCGACCCGGTCAGGGGGTTGCCCCCCCTCTTCAGGAGCATGCGGGCCAACCATTATGCCGTCTCCTTTGACCGGGTTCTCAACGGAATCCGGATCAGTCACGCCGCGTACGTCTTCAGTGATGAGCACAATCAGGAAAAACTGATGGAGCGGTTTGTGCTCAGCGGGGCGGAAATGTTTGCCCAGCGGGGACACAGCTACTGGCGTTCGGAGCAGATAACCGATCCGCTGGAGAAGCTGATGGGGGACGGCCGGTTGAGCGAAATTGACCTGCGGGCCAAACAGCGGTTTCTGAGCCTCGGCTCCTGCGGCGGGGTCAAGGCGTACACCCGGCTGAGCCGGATGTTTCTGGGACACGTCGATATCCTGGCAACCATCGGCACAGGCCTGGCGGTCATCAATGACCCCTATAATAAATCGTTTTTCGAGGTCGTTGCCGGGAATTCGACCGCCATCACCTGGAAGGACATGGAAGGGAAACTCGCCCATATTTTCCAGGGCGGGCATGGCCGCGACTACCTGCAGCCGGGCTCCCTGCCCGCCATTCTGCACAAAATCCTCGACGAGGAGCAGAAGACCGCGGCAGAGGAAGTCATGGGCAGCGCCGGCGGGCCGGAAAAGGGATAGAGAAAGGCAATGACGGTCTATACGGCGGACCAGGAGGACAGGATTCTGGATTCCATCCGGAAGGACAAGGTCTCGCAGGTGTACCTGCTGATCGGGGAACGGTTTCTCTGCCGTCAGGCGGCGGGGAGGATATGCCAGGCCCTGCTGGAGCAGGGCGGCACCCTTCACGGAGTTGACGGAGAGCGGGAAAAATTCACCGAGACCCTGCAGAAACTGTCCAGCTACAGCCTTTTTCCCGGCCGGCAGATTTACCGGGTGACCGATACCCGGCTTTTCCACTCCATCCAGGTCGCCGAATCCCTGTGGAAAAAAACCGACAAGGCATGGAAGAACAATGACCCGGCCCGGGCGGCCCGGCACCTGAGAAACATGCTGGAGGCCGCCGGGCTTGACCCGGACGATTCGGAGAACGATCCCGCCTCCTTCTCTCCGGCCCGCTGGAAAAAGGTGTTCGGTTTCGCCAGGCCGCAAGTCGATCTGGCCTGGATGGCCGCGCTGCCCGCCGAACCCCGCGGCCGGGAGCAGCACCGGCAGACCCCCGCTGGCGACGACCCGGCGGCCCTGCTGGAAAAAAACCTCGCCAACGGTCTGCCCGGCCGGAATATTCTTGTCCTGACCGCCGAGGATGTCGACAGGCGGAAGCGGCTGTACAAGTACCTGGCGGAGAAATATGTGGTCCTGGATCTCGGCGTCGAGGCCGGCAGCGGCAGCCGGGCCCAGGCGGCGCAAAAACAGGTGCTGCTCGGCCTCCTCCAGAAGACATTGCAGGAATTCGACAAGACCATATCCAGGGAAGCCGCCGAACTGCTCTGTGAACGTGTCGGTTTTCATCCCGTGGCCGTTGTCAGGGAAAGTGAAAAGCTTGCCCTGTATGTCGGTTCCCGCTCCCGGATCGAGACGGCCGACCTCAACGCCATTGTCGGCCGGACAAGACAGGAAGCCCTGTTCGAGCTGACCGACGCCCTGGGCAGGAAAGAACTGGAACGGTCATTGCTCATTGCCTCCCGCCTGGACGAAAACGGTATCCATCCCCTGGCGGTCATTGCCACCCTGAAGAACTTTACCAGAAACCTCCTGCTGTTCAAGGCCCTGCAGGAACAACCGGAGTACGGATACAGTCCGACCCTGCCGCCGGCGGCGTTCCAGCGGGAGGTGCTCCCCGCCCTGAAGCGCAGGGAGCAATGGAAGCAGGAGCTGGCCGCCCATCCCTATGCTCTCTACGTTCAATTCAAGACCGCGGCCGGGTGCTCATCGGCCTCGTTGAAGAAATGGCTGGAGCTGATACTGCGGGCGGACATGCTGATCAAGGGGTCCCGGATCGAACCGCGGACCATCGTGCAGCACCTCATCATTTCGATGCTTGCTCCGGCTGACAATGTCATCTTGCAAAATATTCACTGAGCATTAAAGTATGTATGACGCATGAAAATTGTACTGACTAATTCTCTATCGAACATGGGGAACAAGACATCAGTAAAGGAAAAAACATTCATCAGGGACAAGGAGGAGCTCAAGGAGCCCCCCCTGTACAAGGTCCTGCTGCACAATGATGACTATACGACCATGGACTTTGTTGTCATGATCCTGGAGACCGTCTTTAAGAAAGATAAAGGGGAAGCCATCCGGATCATGCTCAATGTCCATCACCAGGGCCTGGGCATCGCCGGGGTCTACACCCGGGAAATCGGGGAAACGAAAATCGCCGTTGTGCACGGCCTGGCCAGGAAGCAGCAATTCCCGCTGAGATGTTCGCTGGAAAAACTGGAAACGTAACCAATTGACTATATATTTTACCGGAATAGAAAAATATGCTGAGCAGAGAACTTGAATTAGCTTTGATTAAGGCCATCAAGGAGGCCAAAGCCTACAGGCATGAATATGTCACCGTTGAACACATGCTGTACGGTCTGCTGCATGACGACCTGGCGCGGCATGTCATCACCAATTGCGGCGGCAATGAAGAAAACCTGAAAAAACGGCTCGAACGCTTTTTCGCCGGCGGTCTTCCCATCATGAAAAGCGCCACGGGGGAACCGGCTCAGACGGTCGCCTTCAATCGCGTGCTCCAGCGGGCGGTGAACCATGTGCAGAGCTGCGGCAAAAAAGAGGTGGACACCGGCGACGTTCTGGTATCCATCTTTTCCGAACCCGACTCCCATGCCGTGTATTTTCTCGGCAGCGAAGGGATCGGCCGGCTTGACGTGGTCGAGTACATATCCCATGCCATGCCGGAAACCCTGCAGAGGGAGCCGCTGCGCAAGGCCGATGCCCTGCCCGAGAAGAAAAAGGACCCGGCCGTCGCCGACCCCCTTGAAAAGTACACCGTCAACTTTTCCGAGCGGGCCGCCGAAGGAAAAATTGATCCCCTTATCGGCCGCGAGAACGAGCTGCGCCGGATGATGCAGGTCCTGTGCCGCCGCCGCAAGAACAATCCCCTGCTGGTCGGCGAACCGGGCGTAGGCAAGACGGCGATGGCCGAAGGTCTCGCCCTGCGGATTTACGAAGACATGCTCGAACGGCGGGAAGAAAAACCGGATCCGAAAAAACTGGTGCCGGACCTGCTGCGGGACGCGGAAATCTACATGCTGGACATGGGCACCCTGGTGGCCGGCACCAAGTACCGGGGTGATTTTGAAAAAAGGATCAAGGCGGTCATCGGGGCCATAGAAAAGATGGAGCACGCCATCCTGTTCATCGACGAGATGCACACAATCGTCGGCGCCGGCGCGACCAGCGGCGGCTCCATGGACGCCTCCAACCTGCTCAAGCCTGCCCTGCAGGCCGGAACGATCCGCTGCATTGGTTCGACCACCTACGAGGAGTATAAGAACCACATTGAGAAAGACCGGGCCTTGTCCCGCCGTTTCCAGAAAATCGACATCGAGGAGCCTTCGGTTGAGGACACCTGCAAGATCCTGAACGGCTTGAAGTCCCGGTACGAAGAGCATCACAATATCCGCTATTCAAAAACCGCTCTCCGTTCCACCGCCGAACTGGCCGAGCGCTATATCAACGACCGGTTCCTGCCGGACAAGGCCATCGACGTGATGGACGAAGTCGGCGCTTCTTTCCGGCTGGCCGGCAAAACGGGCAGCACCGTCACCGTAAGGGACGTTGAACAGGTGGTCTCACGGATCGCCAGGGTGCCGGTGACCAGCAAGTCGGTGGCCGACCATTCGGCGCTGCTCCGGCTCGACGAGGATCTCAAGGGGGTCATTTTCGGACAGGACGAGGCCATCGAAACCATCGTCCAATCAATCAAGCGTTCACGGGCCGGCCTGGGCAATCCCCAATCTCCGACGGGTTCTTTCCTCTTTGCCGGCCCCACGGGCGTCGGCAAGACCGAGGTCGCCCGCCAGCTGGCCGCCCTCCTGGGCGTTAATTTTGAACGGTTCGACATGAGCGAATACATGGAAAAGCATGCCGTGGCCAGGCTGATCGGCGCCCCGCCGGGCTATATCGGGTTCGACCAGGGCGGTCTGCTTACCGACGCAATCCGCAAGCACCCCTACTCGGTTCTGCTGCTCGATGAAATAGAAAAAGCGCATCCCGATGTCTTTTCCATCCTGCTGCAGGTCATGGATCATTCGACCCTGACGGACAACGCCGGCCGCCGGGCCGACTTCCGCAATGTCATTTTGATCATGACCACCAATGCCGGGGCCCGTGAGATGAGCGAAAGCGCCATCGGCTTTTTCGGCGACGCTTCCGGCAAGGACCAGAAGGCCATTAAGAATATGTTCTCCCCTGAGTTCAGGAACCGTCTTGACGCCATTATTTCCTTCCGGCCTCTGGAAATCGATATTGTGGAACTGGTGGTGGACAAGATGGTCAGGGAGCTGCAGGATCAACTGGCCGACAAGAAGGTCACCATTTCCATCACTCCGGCGGCCCGCCGCTATCTGGCGTCCGAAGGGTACAACCCTGCTTACGGTGCCCGGCCGCTGCGGCGATTGATCATGAAGGAGATCGGCGACCGGTTGACCGACGAAATCCTCTTCGGCAGCCTGAGCCGGGGCGGCGCGGTCAGGGTCGGCAACCGGCACGGCCGGATGACCTTTACCTTTCCCGCCAAGGAAGCGGTGCACTGATCACCAGTCGTCAGTACAATTTTTTTAAGCTTTCTCCATGCCGCCCGGTCGGGCGGCATGGAAAACTCATTTCCACTTGCCGCCCAACCTCCCCTCTTTAGCCTCCCCCCGTGGTTTACGGCCGGACAGATCTTTTTTCCCCTCCGGTACAATTTTTTTTACCAAATTGCCCTGATTTATTGACATCCCCCAAAAAATACGATAGAGGTTATACAAATCGTGCCATTATTTTCCTGTGGCTCCTTGTCTTTTCTGTCAAAAAACTTTCAGACGGGAAAGGGCACGGAACCTGGCAGGAAATCCCTGAAAAAAGAGGAGGAAGAGAAATGAAAAAGAAAATTTCAATGCTTGCGCTGGCGGGTCTGATCGTCTTGCCGGGCGTGGCTGCCGCAAGCGCGGGCAAAACTCCGACGGACCTGGACCAGAGGATCGAGGAGCTGTCGCGCCAGTTGGACGAACTCAAGGCCCAGCTTGCCAAGCAGAATGAAGATCTCGCCCAGGTGGGCAGCCAGGTCGAAGACATGGATGAACAGCTGGCGGAAAAATCGGAAGCCTGGGATCTTGCGGCCCGATTCAAATGGTACGGCGACTTTCGCGCCCGTCTGGACTACATGACCTCTTCGACCGCCGACCAGTTTTCGGTCGGCCAGGTTACGCAGGGATTCGGCATGGCCCTCGCCTCTCCGCCGCCGACCGGTTTCGGCGCACCCGGACCCTACAGCTACGATATGATCAGGGCGGCCGTCCAGGGTTTCCAGATGTACACCCCGCAGCAGCGGGCCGCTCTCTTCCAGATGATGGGACTCACTCCAATCCCGTCCCAGGATGTCGACAACGACACCATGATGACCAACCGCCTGCGCCTCAACATGGAAGTCCAGGCCACGGAAAACGTCACCTTCAAGGGCCGTCTTGCCATGTACAAGGCCTGGGGCATGCAGTCCAACCCGGCGGCGCCCTTCGGCAGTCCCTTTACCTTGGACGGCTTTCAGATGGACGGCAATTCCACCCGTCAGCCTGATGACAACGCGCTGAGGGTCGACCGGGCCTACTTCAACTGGACCAACATCGGCGGCCTGCCCATCTGGCTGTCCGCCGGCCGGCGGCCGACCACCGACGGTCCCCCTGCCCATCTCAGGATGGGGAACGACGAGCGGATGGGCACCCCCATCGCCTTCATGGATTATCCCTTTGACGGCGCCACCCTCGGCTACGGTTATGAATGGGGCAACGAGGACTTCGGTGTCGGCAGGCTGCGCTTCTGCTACGGCCGCGGTTTCGAGGACGGCCTGAGCACCAACCAGCTCAACGACATGGATTTTGCCGGCATCGACTGGGATATCATGCAGAGCGGCCACCGGTTCCTGAACCTGCAGGCTTTCGAGGCCTTCAACATCATCAATACGCCGGACGGTGTCACCTTCCCCAATCCGCTGGAAATGGCCGGCCTGGTGCCCGGCAACGGCATCCTCGACAAAGCCAATCTCGGGAATATCTACCATACCAGCCTTATCTACATGGACAAAATCGCCGACCTCAACTGGTTTGTCGCCGGCGGCTGGAGCCGCACCGATCCCGAGGGCTACGACGAACTGGGCAACAGCCTGCTCGGCAACTGGTGGAGCCCCCTCGATAGCGAGGACGGTTACGCCGTTTATGCCGGCGTCCGGTATGACATCGACGACCTGCGCCTGAAGGTCGGCCTCGAATACAACTACGGCTCCCAGTACTGGATCTCCATGACCCCCGGCCATGACGACCTCTACAACGCCAAGCTGGCCACCCGCGGCCACGTCGGCGAGGTCTACATGATTTACGATCTGCCGACCGGCGAGGCCATCTCCAGGTACGCCAAGACCTTCATGCGGCTGGGCTACCAGTACTACAAGTATAATTATAGCGGTTCCGGCTCCTGGCTGGGAGCGCCCATCGATGTGGACGATCTGGCCGGCGATCCGCTCAACGCCCAGTTCTTCCCGGCGCTGGACGACATGAGCCAGGTGTACCTGACCTTTGACATCTATTTTTAACCGACCACAGCCAATCCTGTTCCCATGAGCAAAAGGGAAAGCCTCCGGGCTTTCCCTTTTTTATTCAAACGTCCCGGTCGACAAACCGCCGGCCAGCCGCAATGGATCCGCCATGATGCACAGTTCGAAACTCACCGCTCCCCATGGCATCTTTGACCGCCTGAACGGGACCAGCCCCGCTCCCTATTCCTCCCTGAACCTCAGTTACGGCGTTGGTGACGATCAGGACAATGTCGCCGCCAACCGCCAAAAGGTAAAACAACTGCTCGGCGTGGGCATCCTCGCTTCGGCGAAACAGGTGCATGGGGACAGGATCTGGAGCGTCGGCGATCTTGCCGGGGACATGGAAGCGGAAGGATACGATGCCCTGATCACCGACAGGCCGGGAATCGGACTCCTCATCCAGCAGGCCGATTGCCAGGCCGTTCTCCTCCATGACCCGCGCAGAAGGGTCATTGCCGCAGTTCACTGCGGCTGGCGGGGGAATGTCCTCAACATCATCACCATAACCATCGAACGGCTTCGGCGGGATTACCGGTCGGAACCGGGAGACCTGCGGGCGGTGATCAGCCCGTCACTCGGACCCTGCTGCGCCGAGTTCATCAACTACCGGCAGGAGCTGCCCCTCTCGCTGCACGCATTCAGAACAACGACGACGCATTTTGATTTGTGGAAAATCAGCCATGCGCAGTTGACCGGCGCAGGAGTCCCGGCGGAGAATATTGCCATCGCCGGCATCTGCACCTGCTGCGATGCAACCTATTTCTCGCACCGGCGAAGCGGAAAAAAAGGGAAGCCGGCAACGGGCCGGCAGGGGTCGGTCATATTTCTGCCCCGGTGAAAACCTATCCTGCTTTTGCCCCGGATTTCAGTTTGAAGTCGCAGATCAGGGGGACATGGTCCGAATAAAAAACCTGGGGAATATGAAAATTGCTGGCCTCCAGGTCGGGACTGTGCAGGATGTAGTCCAACTGGCGTTTCGGCCTGCGGCTGGGATGGGAGGGAAGCCCCTGGTAATTGGCGCTGACAAGACCGCTTGCCGCAAGGAACAACTCCAGCTCTCTGTTTCCCCATAATACATTGAAATCACCGGCGACAATCAACGGACCCTCGACCTTGCTGACAAGCTGAAACAGCCGTTGCAACTGGTGCTGGCGATTGCGGAAGGTCAGGGACAGGTGAACGAGGAAAATGGTGACATCGGGCAGCCGGACCTCGATGACCAGCCGCTTGAATCCTTCATGAAAATAATGAAAGCGGTACGCGTCAATCTTCTGCCTGGCCAGCACGGCATTGCCCTGCTTGTTCAGTACCGGAACCCTGCTGGCGACCCCCTGCGCCCCGTACTTTGCTTCGACGACATGGGAATAACCGAGCTGCCGGGCAATGGCTTCGGCCTGGCACATGTTTTCCGAACGAAAGGAGCCGATGTCGATCTCGATCAGGCCGACAATATCCGGTTTGACCGAATCGATGAACGAAACGATGCACTCAAGGTTGCAGGTCGTCCTTTTGAGCAGGCCCGCATAGGGTACCGGCAGGTGGAAGCGGGGCCCGATGCCGGTCCCATACCGGACATTGTAGAGAAGGAAACGCATTTTAACCGCTTCGGAGGCCGAAAATACCTCTTTTCTTTTTACTGAAGGCGGGCCGCACACCCTTTCTGCTTCTGGAACCGTTGCCGGTACCGCCTTCAGGGAAGCGGAAAAACCGTTCATCATCAGCCTGGACCTTCACGGCGAAAAGATCCTCCTGCACGGGGGAACCGCCCACCGCTTCGGCATACAGATGAAAAAAGCGCAGGCAGTCCTGATAATAGCTTTTCTTCCGCACCCATGCGGGCCGGTTCCTGCTCCTGGCATGCTGATCAAAGAGCGGCAGATTGACCAGCAGGGTGGTCATCGACTCTTTGGCCATTCGCGTCAGGTTGAACCGTTCGCCGAAAAATTCGTCCAGCCCGGCGCGGATCTCACGGGAAAAATGATACTGCGCCGGCCCTTTCAGGCGCTTGCCCGCCAGGCCGAAACGGACCTCGATCCAAGGCAGGGCCAGTACCGTCAGGAGCATGTAATCGGGCATCTCAACCCGGGACGATTCATCCCGGGGGAGGGTATACAGGCGATCGACGACCCCCAGGAGCTTCATGAGCATCTCTCCGGCCCGATTCCCGGAATCGGCCGCCAGCATCTCCCTGTAACCGGGAAAAAGGGTAAAAAACAGACGGCATTCGATGGCGATGCGGGCCCATTTCGTACTGGCGCCGCTGCGCAGATCCTTGAGCAGTTCGTCCCTGATCCGCGAAGGGGGGCAGTGGGAAAGTTTTTCCCGGTTGGCGATGATCGCCTTTCTGGTCGCGGGTTCTATGGTGAATCCGGTTCTGGCCGCGTGCCGCACAGCCCGCATCATGCGCACCGGATCCCTGGTGATCCTCCTGTCGGGGTCGCCGACTATGCGGATTATACCCTGATCAAGGTCCTGGACTCCGCCGACATAATCGATTATCGTATTGTACTCAATTTCATAGAATAATGAATTGATGGTCAAATCACGCCGGAGGGCATCTTCGGGGAGCGTGCCGAAGGTATTGTTGCTCGCCAGGACCTTGTCCGAACCTTCCATGTCGTATTCGCTCTGGGAGCGGAGGGTGGACACTTCGATGATCTTGCCGCCGCGGAAATAGATCTGCACCAGTCTGAATCGGCGGCCGATGGTTCTGCTGTTGCGGAACAGTTTGCGGAGTTGTCCGGGACGGGCGTCGGTGGAAATGTCAAAATCCTTGGGACGCTTTCCCATGTACAGGTCCCGCACTCCGCCGCCGACAAGATAGCCGGCGAAACCTGCGTCCCGCAGCCGGAAAAGGACCTTGAGGGCCTCCTTGTCCAGGTGGTGAAGACGAATAGGATGGCCGCTTTCAGGGATAATGACGGGTTTGACGTGCCGGGGAAGAAGAATGTTTTTCTCTGTATCGGACCGATGATCATTCATGGGATCGGAAGTAGCGAACAATGAAAGGGAAGGACACGGCCTTCAGTCGGCAGGGCATGTTACTTGTTTTCCTTGTAAACGGATTCGGCTTCCCTGACAAAACGGTCGAAAATCTCGCGAACGGAAAGGATCTCTTTCATTTTGTAGGTATTGGCACCGGAAAAGACCAGGCCCTCCTCGATATTCCCGTTGAGGGCTTTCATCAGCCTTTCATTGATGCAATATTTGTAACTGCATTTTTTCAGGCACCTGTATTTACACTCCTTGGAGGAAACATCCTCGCCCCTGATCATTTTCTGCACGAAAGGCGTCCTGATGGCACGGCCGGGCAAACCGACGGGTGAAGTAACCAGAATGATATCATCCTTTTCGGCCTTGAGGTACACTTCCTTGAATTGCCGGGATACGGAGCATTCCTTGCTGAGGACGAAGCGTGAGGCGATCTGAATGCCGTCGGCGCCGTACTTGTCCATCATTTCCGCCATTTCATAGCCGTTGGTGATGCCGCCGGCGGCGATGAGCGGCACCTTGGAAATAACTTTCCTGACGGACGGAAAAAGATCGCGCAACTTGGTCTGGGTGCCGAGATGGCCTCCAGCCTCCGCCGCTTCAACAACGATTGCCGCCGCACCCAGCTTCTCGGCAAGCTTGGCAAACGCAGGCGAGGAGACGATGGAAACGATGGGAATGTTGAATTTCCGGCCGATTTTGAAGATATCCCTGGAAAATCCGGCGCCGGTAATGATCATGTCCACGCCCGCATCGATGGACCCCATGACCAGTTCGTAAAAATCCTTCATGGCGTACATGATATTGACGGCGATGATCCCGTTGGTCCGGCTTTTTGCCAGGCGGATATCTTCCTGCAGTTCGTCAAGGGGGATGGCGGAACCGCCGATTGTCCCGATCCCGCCGCACTCGGCCACGGGTACGGCAAGCGAGGAGGTGGAAACGCGAATGGACATACCCCCCTGAATGATGGGTATGCGGGCGGTCAGGGAACCTATTTGTAATTCAGGCAGCTTCATCGTGCGTTCTGTTTTTGTATATAAGTGGTAATTGGCGAATAATGCCCTGCCAGGACAGCTTTTGTCAAGTTGTCATGTCAATTTGGACAAAAATTATATTTTACCATAATTCAACGCCATCGTCTTGACTTTTCATTCCAATTTCGAGTAGATTTGACATTTTTTATCGGATGGAGATATTCGGCCCCGCCAATGCACCCATGCGCCGGCGGAGAGCGGCCCGGTTGCCTGATCCCGGACTTGCGCTTATCCCGCATTTCCGCCCCTTGTCCAGCGCCGGTGATCGGGAAATTTTCCCTGATGGGCTGAACCGGGAAAACTTCTTTTCTCTTTTTCCAACCACGGAGGTGGTATTGAAAATCCAGGCCATTCAAGGCTTCAAGGACATCCTGCCCGGCGAGTCGGTCTGCTGGCAGCATATAGAGCGGATCGCCCGGGATGTGTTCCATCGTTTCGGATTCAGCGAGATCCGCCTGCCGATGATGGAAGAAACCGAGCTGTTCGCCCGATCCATCGGCCAGGCCACGGATATTGTCGAGAAGGAGATGTACACCTTTGCCGACAAGGGCATCACCCTCCGTCCCGAGGCAACCGCTTCCCTCCTGCGGGCCTTTATCGAACACTCCCTGCACCTGCTGCAACCGGTGCAGAAACTGTACACCATCGGCCCGATGTTCCGCCATGAGCGGCCCCAGAAGGGCAGGCTGCGCCAGTTTCATCAACTTGACGCGGAAATCATCGGCGCCGAGGAGCCCGAGGTTGACGCGGAATTGATTGCCATGGCCGATATGATTGTGGCCGAGCTGGGGATCCGGACGAGCCTGGAAATAAACTCCCTGGGCTGCCCGGTCTGCCGGCCGGCCTTTCGCCAGCAACTGGTGGCCTATCTGCGCCGGTACACCAATGAACTCTGCCCCGACTGCCGGCGCCGGACAGGATCCAACCCCCTCCGGGTCCTTGACTGCAAGAACCCGAACTGCAGGAAACTGGTCGCCGACTCCCCGTCGATCCTGGATTTCCTCTGCCCCGACTGCGGCAGCCATTTTGAAGCGGTCGGCAGGAGCCTTGAACGACTGGAGGTCGACTTCACCGTGAACCGCTTCATGGTCCGGGGGCTGGATTACTATACCCGCACCACCTTCGAATTCATCGCCGCCGATCTCGGGGCCCAGTCCGCCGTCGGCGCCGGCGGAAGATATGACGGCCTGATCGAGCAGCTCGGCGGGCCGCCTCTGTCCGGCATCGGTTTCGCCCTGGGCATGGAGCGTCTCGTCCTCCTGATGCAGCAGCGGATAACGGCCCGCTTCGCCCCCCCCGTCCGGCTGGATGTTTTTGTGGCCGCTCTGGGCAGGGAGGCCGCCGGCCACAGCCAGGTCCTGGTCCATCACCTGCGGCGGCAGGGGTTGAAGGCCGCCATGGATCATGGGGGCCGCAGCCTCAAGGCCCAACTGAAACAGGCCGGCCGTTTTGATGCCCGTTATGCCCTTATCATCGGCGACAACGAACTGGAGCGGAAATCCGCCGTCCTGCGCAACATGACCGACCAGCAGCAGACCCCGTTCCCGCTGAATCTTGACGCCGCCGAGGAAAGCCGCCGGCTGGCCCTCCTCATTCAACCCACTGATTAATTCCCATCGGAGCATATTCATGGATACATTAGGCTCACTGCGGCGCACGCATACATGCAGTCAACTCGGGGCGGACAACGTGGACCAGGAAGTGGTTCTCACCGGCTGGGTGCTTCGCCGCCGGGATCACGGGGGGGTTATCTTCATCGACCTGCGGGACCGGTGGGGCATCACCCAGATCGTCTTTAATCCGGAATATGATGCCGCGGTCCATGCCAAGGCCCATCAGCTTCGCAGTGAATGGGTCCTGGCGGTACGCGGCACCGTCTTCCGCCGGCCCCCGGACATGGAAAACCCGAAGCTGCCGACCGGGGCCATCGAGGTTCTGGTCAGCGAACTGCGCATCCTCAACGCCAGCGAAACTCCTCCCTTCCCCATCGACGAATACATAGAGGTCTCGGACAACCTGCGCCTGCAGTACCGCTACCTGGATCTGCGGCGGCCGGAGATGGCCAACAACCTGGCCCTGCGCCACCGGGCGGTCCAGGCGGTCCGGGGCTTCCTGAGCAACAACGGCTTTCTGGAAATCGAAACACCGATGCTCACCCGCTCCACCCCCGAGGGCGCCAGGGATTATCTTGTCCCGAGCCGGGTCAATCCCGGCAGGTTTTACGCCCTGCCCCAGTCGCCCCAGCTCTTCAAGCAGCTGCTGATGATTGCCGGCATGGACCGGTACTACCAGATCGTCAAGTGTTTCCGTGACGAGGACCTGCGCGCCGACCGGCAGCCTGAATTCACCCAGATCGACATGGAATTGAGCTTTGTCGACGAAGAGGACATCATCACCATCTCCGAGGGCATGATCCGGGCCGTTTTCCGGGAAACCCTGGGTATCGATCCTGCTCCGCCTTTTCGCCGCATGGGCTACGATGAAGCCATGCGCCGCTTCGGCACCGACCGCCCGGACACCCGCTTCGGGCTCGAGTTGGTTGATCTGACCGAAGTGCTTGGCGGATGCACGTTCAACGTCTTCAAAACCACCATTGACAGCGGCGGCGTCATCAAGGCGATCAATGCCAGGGGCTGCGCCGGATTCTCCCGCAAGGACCTCGACGATCTGACCGACTATGCCGGCCGTTTCGGCGCCCGCGGCATGGCCTGGATCAAAATCAGGGAAAATGAATGGCAGTCGCCCATCACCAAATTCTTCTCGGACGGGGAAATCGCCTCCATGCGGGAAGCGCTGGCGGCCGAACCGGGAGACCTCATCCTGTTCGGGGCCGACAGGGAGGCCGTCGTCAACCAGGTGCTTTCCGAACTGCGGCTCGAACTGGGGCGCCGGCTGAAACTGATCCCCGCGGGCACCTATGATTTCCTCTGGATCACCGATTTTCCCCTGGTGGAATATGACGCCGCTGAAAAGCGCTACGCGGCACTGCACCACCCCTTCACCGCCCCGCAGGAAAACGGCGGGGACATTCCGGCCGGCGACCCCGCCCGGCTCAGGAGCCGAGCCTACGACCTGGTCCTCAACGGCAATGAAATCGGGGGCGGCTCTATCCGTATTCATCAAAAGGGTATGCAGGAAAAGATCTTCGCGCTCCTTGGCATCGGTCCCGAGGAGGCCCGGGAAAAATTCGGTTTTCTGCTCCGGGCCCTGGAACTGGGCGCCCCGCCCCACGGCGGCATCGCCTTCGGCCTGGACCGGTTGATGATGATTCTGACCGGCAGCGGTTCCATACGTGATGTCATTGCCTTCCCCAAGACGCAGAAAGCAACCTGCCCGTTGACCGACGCCCCGGCGCCCGTGGACAGAAAACAACTTACCGAACTCTCTTTGCGGCCGGACTGGAAGGAACAATAGGCTGTAGCTTTTTAGGCTGTAGGCTATTAGGAAGAAGAATGAGCCTAACAGGCTACAGCCTATAGCCTAACAGCCTACAGTCTACAGCCTATACAGCCTAACAGCCCTACAGCCTAACAACCTAAACTGCTTCTTCCACCACCTCGAAGCCGATCCCGGCAACGGCCTTGCGGACCTTCTCCAGGGGGACCTGGCCGTCAAAGCTGGCCTCTCCCCGGTCAAGATCGACCCGGACATTGGATAACCCCTCAATGTCCTCCAGCGCCTTACGAACAGAACCGACGCAGTGGTTGCACCGCATTCCCTTGATTTTTACAGTCATATTGCCTTCTCCATTGGACACAGATAATCAATCTTTTTCATATATAATAATCATTCATACGAAATGAGCAAAAAAGAACAACGGGCCGGGCCGGCTCCCATGGGCTGCTTTCCGTCCCGCGCCGGCATGAAACCGGCCGGCCGTTTTCACGGTTTTTTGTTTTCTCCGCGGCCGGTGGAACCAAGAGACTGAATGCGATGGATGACCGCGGTTGTCGACAGATCATGTTCGAAGGCGATCCGGACCACCCGGCCCCCGGCTTTTTTCACCTCCGGGGCGCCGACAATTTCGTCTTCGGGCCAGTCGGCGCCCTTGACGAGCACGTCGGGCAGGATGGCCCTGATCAGGGTGATCGGCGTATCCTCGTCGAAAAGGACGACAAAATCCACGCAGCCCAGGGAGGCCAGCACCCTGGCCCTGGCGGTCTGGTCGTTTACCGGCCGGCCGCCTCCCTTGATCCGGCGGACTGAGGCGTCGCTGTTCAGGCCCACCACCAGGCAGTCGGCCGTTTTCCTGGCCCGCTCCAGATAGGCGGCATGGCCGCTGTGCAGGATGTCGAAGCAGCCGTTGGTAAATGCAATCCTGCTCCCCTGGTCCCGGACGGGTGCCAGCCGCTCCCGGAGGGCGGCCATGGAAATGATCTTGTCCCTGTCGTTTTCCTGGTAGGGCCGGTCGGCCACCGGACAGAAGCGGCTCCGCAGCCGGTCCAGGTCAGCGCCCGGCAGGCCGGCGGCAAGGGCCTCCTCCCCGGCCCCGGCCCCGGTCAACACCGTGCCGTCCGGCCCGATGACCATCGAATGGCCGCCCAGTTCATGCTCCCCGGTCACGCCGCAACTGTTGCAGGCGGCGATGAACACCTGGTTTTCCACCGCCCTGGCCCGCAGGAGGATCCGCCAATGATCCAGGCGGACCCTGGGCCACTGGGCCGAGACCACGATCAGCTTCGCCCCGGCGAAGCATTGCCGGCGGGCGGTCTCCGGGAACCGGAGATCATAGCAGACCAGGGCCCCGATCCGGCCGAGGGGAGTCGTTATCGGCCCCGGGCATCCTCCCCTGGAGAAGAACCGGTCCTCCTCCCACAAACCGAAAAGATGCTGTTTCCGGTACAGGCCGGCTATCCCCTCCGGGCCGACCAGGAAAAACGTATTGAACAGGCCTGGCTCACCGCCGGCTCCGTTCCCCGCCGCGATCATGGATCCGCCGAGAAAGATGGAATAGCGGGCGGCAAACTCCTGCAGCTTTGCCAGGAGGACGGGGGTCTTCTCCGCCAGTTCCCCGGCCCTGGGATAGTCAAAACCCGAGGCCCAGAGTTCGGGAAGAACGATGAGCGAATCCGCCGCCGGGTTGAGCCGTTGCAGAAGTTCGCCGGCCTTGCGGACGTTTGCGGCCGTATCCCCGAGGGTTATGGAAAACTGCAGGAAGCCGGCATGGGAAAAAAATCTGCCGCTCATGGCACCGGGTCCCCCTGACTGATCTGGTCAAGGGCCCGGCGCGCCAGGCCGGCAACGGTCACGGCCCGCACACGGTCGTCTTCGTACAGGCGCAGGCGGGAGTTGTCGCCGAGCAGCCCGCGGATGGGTTCCGCCGCACTTTCCCGGCGCAGCAGGCCCAGGGCCCGGGCGGCAAGCCCGCGCACCTCGGGATCCGCCGAGTGCAGGTATTTGACAAGGTCGCCAGCCGCGCCGCGCTCCAGAAGTATCCGGGGCCGCGCCTCCGCTATTCTGCCGATGCCCCACAACAGGCCCCGCTGCAGGGCTTCATTTTCCAGGAAATTGCCGTGCTGGAAGAGCTCCTCGCCGTCTTCGCGCATATAGGAAATCAGTATATGCACATATTCCGCGGCAAGCCCAGGATGCTGGACCATGATCTCGGCCATGGCCTCGGGGGCACCCCAGCCGATGCCGCCCGATTCTTCGTTCAGGCTCCACATCAGACGGCGCATGATCACCCTCCCCCCTTCCATGTCCGCGGCCGCAAGCCGCGCCACCGCCCTGCCCATCGCCCGGACCGCGTTCCAGCGGACCTGTTCCTCGACCCGGCAGATCCCCGAAAACAGGGGCTGGATGACATCCTTGGCCGGGAACTCGTCCAGCCGGGCAAGGATGTCATCTACATCACCGCCCTCCAGCAGGCGGAGAACCGTCTTTTTAATGGCTCGGCTGCTCATGCTCTCGCAATGGACCGGCGTCCCGTCCCGCGGCCATCATTCGCCCCCGGCCGGAGGAGTGAACACGCGCTTGCCCAGTTCGGCATCCAGGAGGAACAACCCTGAGGTATCCTGCCGGATCAGTTTCAGTTTGTCGACGATCTCGCCCACGCTGGCTTCTTCCTCCACCTGTTCGGCAACGAACCACTGAAGGAAATTCAGGGTGGCATGATCCTTTTCCTTCATGGCCAGGTCCACCAGGCTGTTGATCAGGCCGGTGACATGCTGTTCATGCTTCTGGATCTGTTTGAAGGCGTCCAGCGGGGTTTTCCAGCTTGCATCGGGTTTTTCTATGGCCCCCAGGACCACCCTGCCGCCGCGGTCGCAGACATAGTCATAAAACTTCATGGCATGAAACAGTTCTTCCTGCACCTGGGCGCGCATCCAGAGGGCAAAACCCTTGAGGCTGAGGGATTGGAAATACGACTCCATGGAAAGATACAGGTAGGAGGAATACAATTCGGCATTGATCTGATCATTGAGGGCATTCAGCATTTTTTCCTTCAACATCGCTCTCTCCTTTTTTCCCGGTCATGGCATCACCCCGCCGGACCCCACTCAGGCAGTTTGCGGCACGGCCGCCCCGTGAAGCGCATATTCCCCGACATCCGGCCCGCGAAGCCATAGACTCCTGAATAATTATTGTTTTTTCAAGGCAAATCTGGTTCTATCCTACAACTATTCACATCTGATCAGCAACAGGAATGAACAGAACCATTCTCATTACCGGAGCGACCGCCGGATTCGGCAGGGCATGCGCGGAGCTTTTCGCCGCAGAGGGATGGCGGGTGATCGCTACAGGCCGCAGGGAGGATCGCCTGCGCGGGCTGAAGGACAAGCTCTCCAGCTCCGCTGTCCACTGTGCCTGCCTCGATGTGCGAAAACCGGACGACATTGAAAAAATGCTGGCCGGGCTGCCGTCCCCATTCCGGGAAATCGACGTCCTGCTCAACAACGCCGGTCTGGCCCTCGGCTTGCGGCCGGCCCACGAGGCGGACCTGAATGACTGGGAAACAATGGTCGATACGAACATCAAGGGACTCTACACCATTACCAGGGCCGTTCTGCCTGAAATGGTGCGGCGCGACCGGGGCCATATCGTCAATATCGGTTCGGTTGCCGCCAACTGGCCCTATCCGGGCGGCAATGTGTACGGAGCCACCAAGGCCTTTGTCAGGCAGTTTTCCTTCAACCTCCGTGCCGACCTGGCAGGAACGCGGGTGAGGGTGACCAACATTGAACCGGGCCTGGCGGAAACCGAATTTTCCCTCATCCGTTTTCATGGCGACCGGGAGAGGGCAAAGAAAGTGTACCGCGGCACGCAACCCCTGACCGCCGAAGATATTGCCCGAATCGTCTTCTGGGTTGCCTCCGCTCCCCCGCATATCAACATCAACACCCTCGAGGTCATGCCGGTCTGCCAGAGCTGGTCGCCCTTCGCCATTCATCGGGAGCAGAGGGATCAGGATTGATGCGGCGGGTAGTCATCACCGGCATGGGCATCGTCTCCCCCCTGGGCGACACCCTGGAAGACGTCCTGACATCCCTCCGGGAGACCAGGTCCGGCATCGCCTATCAACCCCACTACGCCAAGCTGAATTTGCGCTCCAGGGTCGGCGGATTCACCCGCATTGACATCGAGCGCCATGTGGACAAGAAGGACCTGCGCTTCATGGGCGATGCGGCGGCCTATGCCTATATTGCCCTGCGCCGGGCCATTGCCCATGCCGGGTTGTCCGAATCCCAGGTCTCGAATCCCCGCACCGGCCTCATCATGGGCTCCGGCGGGACCTCGGCCGCCAATGTCATCCTGGCCGCCGATACCATGCGGGAAAAGGGGCTCCGCCGGCTCAGTCCGTTCATGGTCCCAAGGACAATGAGTTCCACGGTCTCCGCCTGCCTCACCGCCCCGTTCCGCATACAGGGCCTCTGCTACTCCATCTCCTCGGCCTGCGCCACCGGGTCCCATTGCATCGGCGCCGGGACCGAACAGATCCGCTTCGGCCGGCAGGACATCGTCTTCGCGGGCGGCAGCGATGAGGAGCACTGGATCCAGACCAGCATGTTTGACGCCATGGGCGCCCTGTCGACCGGTTTCAATGACGTCCCCGCCAAGGCTTCTCGTCCCTATGATGTCGCCCGCGACGGTTTCGTGGTCGCCAACGGCGCCGGGGTCGTCGTTCTGGAGGAGCTGGAGCATGCCCTGCGCCGCGGGGCGGAAATTTACGGGGAGATCATCGGCTACGGCGCCACCGCCGACGGCTGTCAGGTCGTTGTGCCCTCCGGGGAGGGGGCGGTCCGGTGCATGCGCGAGGCCCTGGAGACCGCCGACACCCCCGTTGACTACATCAATGCCCACGGGACCTCGACCCCTGTAGGCGACATCGTCGAACTGCAGGCGATCCGCGAAGTCTTCGGCACCACGGTGCCGCCGATCAGCTCGACCAAGTCCCTTTCCGGCCATTCGCTGGGCGCCGCCGGGGTCCATGAAGCGATTTACTGCCTGCTCATGCTGCAGCATGATTTCATCGCCGCCTCGGCCAATATTGACACCCTTGATCCGCAGGCCGCCGACATGCCGATCGTCACCGCGGTGCAGCGCAGACCCCTGAGAACGGTCATGTCCAACAGCTACGGATTCGGGGGGACGAACGCCTGTCTCGTCCTTCGAAAATTTGCCGGGGAAGGCGGGCGATGAACGGGCGGGACGCGCTTTTCATGCGTCAGGCCATTGAACTGGCGGAAAAAGGGATGGCGGCGGAGGACGGTGGACCGTTCGGCGCGGTGATCGTCCGGGGGGGCGAGGTCATCGGCCGGGGCTGGAACAGGGTCCTCCGGACCAACGATCCGACAGCCCACGCAGAAATTGTCGCGATCAGGGACGCCTGCGCGCAAACCGGGAGCTACTGGCTGGAAGGATGTCACATATACGTCAGCTGTGAACCGTGCCCCATGTGCCTGGCGGCCGTCTACTGGGCCAGAATGGGCTCGCTGACCTTTGCGGCGGACCGGAAGGACGCCGCGGCCATAGAATTTGACGATGATCTCATTTACAGGGAGGTCTGCCGGCCGGCCGGGGAGCGCATCCTGCCCATCCGGCGCTGCCTGCGGGAGGAAGCAGTGCAGGTCATGCGCCGCTGGCCCTCGCTGGCCGCAGGTCGCCGCTACTAAAAATACTGATCGGAATCGCCGCGGGGCAGATGCAGGCCTTCCGGGAGGCCCTCCTCTTCATCCAGGAGCTGCATGCCTTCCATGACCAGCCCCATGAAGCCGCCGATCACCTCATACCCTTCCGCTTCCGGCGGAATGCCCGGCTGGTAGGCAAAGCGGCCTTTCGTCACCCCAAGCAGCCTGTACAAGGCCTCCTTGCCGGTCAGATCACCATACCTGGCGAAAACCACCTCCCCCTCGTTGAACATGACTGTCGCGTCGCCGTCCGGCAGCTTCAACTCGACGGTCCCGGTCTTCTGGCTGGCGTTGATCATCTGGAACAGCTCGACGACATGAACTTCGGCAATATCCCCGGCCATGCCGGAACCGATGTCGGCGCCCAATCTTTTGCCGGTCTTTCCGGCCCGTTCGATCAGCAGGCGATAGAAGAAGACATGCAGCACGGGATACCGGTGCAGGACATGCTTGAAGTCCTTGCTGGTCAACGCCGCAAGCTTGGTGACGCTTCTGCTGTATACCGAGGTGACCACGGGCGCCCCGGTGAGCAGGCTCATCTCCCCGAAAACCCCGCCGGACTCCATCTCGGAGATGGTCTCCCCCTTGTCGTCAACGACTTCCACCCGTCCGGTCAGGATTATGTACAGATGGGTCCCGGGATCCCCCTTGCGCAGGATAATCTCGTCGGGACCGTACTGCTTGAAGCGCAGCAGGGTGAAAAGATCGTACAGGTCATTGTCGCCGAGGGAGGAAAAGACCGGAAAGCTGCGGAGCATGTCGGTGAAGTCGGCCAGCTCCTTGTTCTCCCGGTTCTTTCTGGCAGCCGCCAGAAGTTTCATCTGGGTGGTGGAATAGGCCTTTTCCTTCTTGAACTCGAAGCGGATCAAACCACTGCAGCCGCCGCACTCGAATTTGACCTTCTGGGTTCCGAAAACAGTGTGTCTTTTCGGGGATTCCTGCCCTTCGGTGATTCGCATTATCTGGCGAACCAGCAGCAGGCACCCCGGTTTGGCCCCTGGTGTGGTCAGGGCATCACGCAGGACGGTGAATTCATCGCCGACATTGTATATCGGACAATACCTTTCCTCGGTGACAACAAAGACGGCGTTGCGAAATTCCATGGATGGCTACCGGATACCCTTGTTGATGCAGCCCGATAGGCGGTTTAGGCTGAAGGCTGTAAGGCTGTAGGCTGTAGGCTGTAGGCTGTTAGGTTCATTCTTCCTCATAGCCTATAGCCTGAAAAGCTACAGCCTCCTAACTTGAAAGCAGTGTATCACACCATCGAGGCAAATCCAAATCAGCGGTCAATCTTTTCAGGACCGGCCGAAATACATATAGATCACCACGCCCAGGACGGCGGCTCCCCCGAACATGACCGGGAGGATTTTGCCGATCTGCAGTTCGCCGTTCACGATCAAGGTCTGCATATAGTGCGTACCGGAAACATACCATATGCCGATGATGATGAGAACAAGGAGTATTTCCTTGAAAGCCTGCTTGTAGACGTTCCACCCCAAAAAGGCGACAAAGGGGACCAGAAACCAGGGATTGGTAAACAGTCCCCCGATATCCACATCCTCAAGCTGCTGGGGAATGCCGGTCGAGGCAATCAGGTCGACAATCCTGCCGAAAACTCCCGCCGCCGAATCGGCCGCGCTACCTGCTGCTCCTGTTACATCCGCCATTGTCAAGCTCCTTTTCCAAGTTATGCTGTGAACGATTGAACACCTGGATCGCGCAATAGGATCCGCACATGGAGCAGGTCGGGCCCTTGTCGCTGAGCCCTTCTTCCCTGAAACGCGCTGCCTTGGCGGGGTCGATGGACAGGTCTATCTGCCCTTTCCAGTCGAGACGGTTTCTTTTCACCGCCATCCTGTTGTCCCGGTCGATGGCGCCGGGCAGTTCCTTGGCGATATCCGCGGCATGGGCGGCTATCCTCGATGCGATCACTCCTTCATGGACATCTTCAACGCTCGGGAGCTTCAGGTGTTCGGCCGGGGTCACGTAGCACAGGTAATCGGCTCCCGCCGCCGCGGCTATCGCCCCGCCGATGGCGCCGGTGATATGGTCGTACCCCGGGGCGATGTCGGTCACCAGTGGACCGAGGACGTAAAACGGAGCGCCCTTGCACATTTTTTTCTGCAGCAGGACGTTGGCGGCGATCTGATTCATGGGCATGTGCCCGGGGCCCTCGATGATCACCTGCACCCCGGCGGCCCAGGCGCGTTCCGTCAGCTCCCCCAGGTGAATCAGTTCCCGCACCTGGCTGCGGTCGGTGGCGTCCGCCAGGCATCCCGGGCGGATCCCGTCGCCCAGACTGAGGGTCACCTCGTGTTCCTTGAGAATGGCCAGCAGGTCATCGAAGTGTTCGTACAGTGGATTTTCCTTTTTGTGATGACTCATCCATTCCAGCAGGAACGAGCCGCCGCGGCTGACCACGCCCATTACCCGCTTCTGGCGCAGGAGACGCTCCTGCAGGTCTTTGGTAATGCCGCAGTGAATGGTCATGAAATCCACCCCGTCCATGGCCTGCTTTTCAATGGTCTTGAAAATATGGTCAACGGTGACATCGACAAGGTCCCTGCCCTGCCGGTCGACGGTTTCGGCGACGGCCTGGTAGATGGGCACGGTGCCGAGCGGCACCGGGCATTGGGCGAGAATGCCCCGGCGCACCGTATCTAGATCGCCGCCCATGCTGAGGTCCATGACGGTATCGGTGCCGGCGTCGACCGCCGTTTTCAGCTTCTCGAGCTCTTCGTCGAGGTTCGAGATATCCTTTGAAGAGCCGATATTGGCATTGACCTTGGTCCTGGTGCCCTTGCCGATGGCCATGACCCCGGGAAAATCATGGTGGACATTTCTGGGCACGGCAATCGTTCCCTCGGCCACCCCTGCCACGAGGGCTTCCACGGTGATGGACTCATTTTTCGCGCACGCCCGCAGCAGCCGGGTTTTTTTCCCCGCCAGCGCGTCATTTCGAATGCTCATTGTCTTTCTCCATGTATGTCAACTTCCTCCGGAGAGGAACTGAACAGTTGTTCCCTTGATCGATGCGTAGCCGCAGACCTGCCATCCTGTAACTTCGCAAGATACCAGCGCGTTTCCAGGCCGTCAATGCAAAATACATGGAGCCTGGAGGCGCCCCTGACCACCAGGGAGGCGGGACGTGTCAGGGGCAAATTATTTTACAATTATGTCTTATTTTGAATAATGATATTTCAATAATGTAAAAAATGGAATTAGCCGGCAGCCCCCATCCATGGGATGGTACTGCTTTGATACCACATAAAATCAGCAAGATAAACAAAATAATCGCTGGACATTCGGGATGGCACGATGATTGATATACCTCACCGTAGAGGAAATATTGCACATTCACATACAACTGCGGGAGAAAATTATGAAAAAAATCGAATCGATCATTAAGCCGTTCAAGCTTGATGACCTCAAGGCGGCCCTGCATGACCTGGGCGTGCAGGGCATGACGGTGGTTGAGGTCAAGGGGTTCGGCCGGCAGAAAGGGCACACGGAGATCTATCGCGGCGCTGAATACGTGGTCGACTTCATCCCGAAAATCAAAGTGGAAACCGTTGTCCCTGATGACCTGGTCGACCAGGTCGTGGAAACAATACTCAACACCGTCCGAACCGGCAAAATCGGGGACGGCAAGATTTTCGTTCTTCCCGTTGAGAAAGTATGCCGGATCAGGACCGGAGAGACCGACAATGACGCGCTGTGATGTCCGTCTGAAGTCCCATAACCACACCATTACCTTTTATGGAGGAAAAATACCCATGCGATCAATACTACCGCTTGCCGCCGCGGCCCTGGTTACGGCTTCCGCCGTGCCGGCCCTGGCCGAGGAACCCGGAACGGGGGCAACCCTCATCCACCTGGCATATTCCCTTGACACCTTCTATTTTCTGATGTCCGGAGCACTGGTGATGTGGATGGCCGCCGGCTTTGCCATGCTTGAGGCCGGCCTGGTCCGCAGCCGGAATACCGTGGAGATTCTGACCAAGAACATCGCCCTGTACGCGGTGGCCTGCATCATGTACATGTTTGTCGGCTACAACATCATGTACGGCGGCGGCCCCAACGGCTTCCTGCCGGGCTTCGGCTTCCTCCTCGGCCCGGATAACGGAGTCGGAGACGTCCTGGGCAGTGCCGGGGAGATCTACTATTCCACCATGGCCGACTTTTTCTTTCAGGTGGTTTTTGTGGCCACCGCCATGTCCATTGTCTCCGGCGCGGTGGCCGAGCGCATGAAATTATGGAGTTTCCTGGCCTTTGCGGTGGTTATGACCGGCTTCATCTACCCGGTGGAGGGGTACTGGAAGTGGGGCGGCGGGTTCCTTGACAGCCTCGGATTTCTCGACTTTGCCGGGTCCGGCGTCGTTCATCTCTGCGGTGCCTCGGCCGCCCTGGCCGGCGTCCTTCTCCTTGGCGCCCGCAAGGGAAAATATGCCGGCGGCAAGGTTCACGCCATACCGGGAGCCAACCTCCCCCTGGCCACACTGGGCACCTTCATCCTCTGGCTGGGCTGGTTCGGCTTCAATGGCGGCTCCGAACTGAAAATAAGCAATATCGAGGAAGCAAACGCGGTGGCCATGGTCTTCGTCAATACCAACATGGCGGCGGCCGGCGGGCTGGTGGCCGCCCTTCTGCTGGCCCGGGCCTGGTTCGGCAAGGCTGATCTCACCATGGCCCTCAACGGCGCACTGGCGGGACTGGTCGCCATCACGGCCGAACCGCTGACCCCGGCCCCCCTGGCCGCCACTGTGGTCGGCGCCGTCGGCGGGCTCCTTGTCGTGTTGTCCATCGTCTTCATTGACAAGGCCAGGATCGACGATCCGGTCGGCGCTATCTCGGTTCACGGGGTTGTTGGCATCTGGGGGCTGATCGCCGTGGCCTTTACCAACCCCGAAGGTTCCCTGCTTGCCCAGTTGGCCGGAATAGGCGTCATCTTCGCCTGGGTGTTCGGCACCAGCATCGCCGCCTGGGCCGTGATCAAGGCTGTCCTGGGTATCAGGATCAGCGAAGAGGAAGAACTGGCCGGGGTCGACATCGCCGAATGCGGCCTCGAAGCCTACCCCGAGTTCACGACCAGCAAGTAAGGAAACCGATCCCCCATGCCCCGCAATGAATAGAGGTCCCACAAGGGCCTTGTTCATTGCGGGGCAATGATTTTGGGGAAAGTCGGCAGTCGGCAGTCGGCAGTTACATTTCAGAAACGGGAGCGGGAATCAGAAACCGGGAAGAGAAGTTTGCAGCTTCGCTGATGCTTGCATAACCCCTCATTCGGCTTCAAACCCTAAACTGCCAACTTTCCAACACCCTTCTCCTGGGGGAGAAGGTGCCCCGTAGGGGCGGATGAGGGGGCCTGCAACCGACAAGCCGCCAGGCTTCTAACCTTAGACTGCAAACTGCCGACTGCCGACTGCCAACTTCTCCGGCAAGCCGGACGTACCGTTCCCCCCTTGATTAATGCCCCACGCTGTAGTATATATTTTATTTAATGAGAAACATTGCCATGAACAGACACGCCACCGCGCTGCTGATCGTCACCCTCGCCCTGATCGTTACCGGGACGGGTTTTGTCCGTGCCGATCTGCAGTTGTGCCGGACCCGGTGCGAGTATTCAGCCCTGAACCTGGAAGCCCCGCCGCCATGCTGCCCGCTGAAGCAGGGGGCGGTTCACGCCGCGCCGGCCGGTCATCATGGGGCAGAGGTTCCGGATTGCCCGCATATCGACAGCAAACCGGAAGCTGCCGATTCCCTCACCTTCCTCGCATCGGCAAACACCCTGCCCACCCCGCCAAGGGTTGCCGCTTTTGCCGCGTTCCTGCCGCCGGCGGTGCCTGCCGGGGCCTTCAGGTTTGCAGGCTGGTCCACTCGTACGGGCCTGCCGCCGCCTGACCTGACATTCCCCCCCGCCTACAGACTCAACTGCACCCTGCTCATTTGATACCTTCCTTTCATCCGCTGTTGCACGCGGACTGACGCGCAAGTCCGGTTTTCAAACTTGCTTTTCAACTTGCCCGGCCTGCGCCCGAAATGGGTAAAGCGGGTCCCCATGCAAACCAATGAAAGGAATCGTATCATGAAAAAAACACTCATCATTTTATTGTCAATGGCCCTGCCCGCGGGTCTCCTGCTTTTCCCGCTCGATACCCATGCCTTTTTCGGCCCCTGGGCGAACAGGCACCAGCCCGTCACGGCCGAGAACGGCCAGGTCCGCATCCCCCTGCACACAATCAACGACGGCAGGGCCCACTATTTCACCTTCAAGGCCGATGGAAGAAAAATCAGCTTTTTCGTCCTGAAAAGCCGTGACGGCGTGATCCGTGCCGCTTTTGACGCCTGCGACGTCTGCTTTCCAGAGAAAAAAGGCTATTCCCAGACAGGAGACTTCATGACCTGCAACAACTGCGGCCAACGCTTCCATGCAAGCAAAATCAATGTTCTCAAGGGCGGCTGCAATCCGGCGCCCCTGCGCCGCACCACCGAGGGCGGCGACCTGGTTATCGCCGTTACCGACATCTTCACCGGTCTTCGCTACTTTTAGGACAGGGGGGAGCGCATCATGAACATCCTGACCATTCCTCTGCGCAACACCTGGCGCAAACCGTCCCGGACCCTTCTCCTGCTCCTGGTCTTCACTCTGGGCGTCATGTCCATCGTGGCCCTGTACCAGGTATCCCTGGTTATCGGCGACAGCATGGAGAAAAAACTGTCAACCTACGGCGCCAATATTCTGGTGGCCCCGAAAAATGAAACCCTGAGCGTCCGATACGGCGGCCTGCATCTGGGCGATATGCTGTACGAAGTGCAGCCGCTGTCGGAAACGGACACCGTCGCCGCCGTCCGTTCCATTGAGCTCAAGGAGCGGATCAGCTCCGTGGCGCCCAAACTGGTCACAACCACCCGGATCGGGGAAACACCTGTGGCGGTGGTCGGAGTGCGCTGGGACGATGAACTGCCGATCAAGAGTTACTGGGTGCCCGAGGGCAGGTTTCCCACCGCGGCGGATGAAATTGTAGCCGGCAGCAGGGCGGCGGAAAAATTCGGCCTCGCCCCCGGTGATGCCGTCACCCTCCTGGGGCGGTCCTTCACGGTCGCCGCCGTCCTCCATCCGACCGGGGGCGACGACGACGATGTGCTGCTCGCCGACCTGGAGGCGGTACAGGCGGCAACCGGCCGGCCGGACGAAGTCAGTTTCCTGGAAGTAGCGGCCCTCTGCCACGGCTGCCCCATTGACGACATTGTGGCCCAGATGCGCGGCATGCTGCCCGGCGCCGACATCAAGGCCCTGAGCAATGTGGTGAACCAGCGCATGGCTTCCATCCATTTCGTCCAGCGGCTCGTCCTCTCCATCAGCCTGGTGATCCTCGTCACCGCCGCGACCATGGTCGGCCTGTCCATGCTTTCCGCGGTCAACGAACGGAAGAAGGACATCGGCCTCCTGCGTTCCCTGGGCTACAGCAAGGGCAGGGTCTTTTTCATCTTCTGCGTCGAGGCCGGGATCATCGGCATCCTGGCCGGCCTGCTGGGATATTTTTCCGGCTACGGGGCCAGCTTCAAGGCCCTGAGCCTGCTGGCCATGGCGGAAGGGGCCAGGCCGCTTTTTGACCTCAACCATCTTCTGCTGACCTGTGCCGCCATCGGCACGGTAACCGTCGCCGCCGCCGCCTATCCGGCCTGGAAGGGCGCCGGAGTCGAACCATCGCGGGCCCTGATGGCCCTGTAAGGAGGCACCTATGCTGCAGGCAATCAACATCAACAAGATATGCAAATCGGAAGGGGCCGAAACCCGGGTCCTCAACAACATATCCCTGGAGATCCCCCCGGGTGAATTCCTGTCCATCGTCGGCCGTTCCGGCTCGGGCAAGACCACCCTGCTCAATGTCCTCGCCACCCTGGTGCGGCCCGACGACGGTGAACTCCTGTACCGCGGCGACGACCTGACCTCCATGCCCGAGAAGGGCCTGAACCGCCTCCGTCACGCCGACTTTTCAGTCATATTCCAGTTTCACCATCTCGTTCCCTACCTGACCGCGCTGGAGAACACCCTGCTCCCCTTCATGCGTTCCCTGAAGCCGGCATCCGGGGAACTCGTGCAAAGGGCGAAGGACTGCCTTGAACGGGTCGGCCTGGCCGGCAAGGAAAACCGCCTGCCCGGCAGCCTTTCCGGCGGCGAGCAGCAAAGGGTGGCCATCGCCAGGGCCCTGGTGAAATCATCGCGCATCCTGTTCGCCGATGAGCCGACGGGCAGTCTGGACAAAAAGACCGGCGAAGGGATAATGAACCTGATCGCCGAGTTGAACCGGGAGGGACTCACCGTTGTCATGGTCACCCACGATCCGCAGTACGCCGAACTGGCGCACCGGTCGGTGACGATGGAAGACGGGGCGCTGGCCTGACGGACGGAGAGGGAGTTGGAAGTCGGCAGTCGGCAGTTGGCAGTTTGGGGTTTGCAGCCTTGCGGCTTGTCGGCTTGAAGAAACTCAACGCGGTATCCTTTCGCCGCACAGCATGGTATGATAAGGCTGGACAATAGGGGTTCAGGCTGTGTGTCTGCCGGGGCTCTGCCGCGCCGGGAGTCGATGGGCTGTCAGGCTGCGGGAATATGGAAATCAGCTGACAGCCTGCAGGCCAAACTCCTCAACTGCTCACTGTTCTCATCGGGATGCCCATGAACCACGGCTGGACCGGCAAGGTCATCAAAGTGGACCTGACCGCCGGCACAATATCCACTCTGCGCCCTTCCGCCGAACTCTACCGAAAGTTCATCGGCGGCAAGGGGCTGGCCGGACACTTTCTCCGGCCCTGTATCACCCTGCCCTGGGACCACCCCGACATGCCGATCCTCCTGTTCACCGGCCCGCTGGTCGGCACGGCGGCTCCCACCTCGGGACGTTCCACGGTCATGTCCCGCTCGCCGCTTACCGGCACGGTGGCGGACTGCTCCGTGGGAGGCCGGCTGGGCTTCCAGCTTAAGCGGGCCGGCTGGGACGGCATCATCATCACCGGGCGCTCTCCCTTTCCCCGAAGCCTCGAGATCGACAACGATGCGGTCCGCCTCGTTGACGCCACGGCCCACTGGGGCGCAACCACCGATGTGGTGTTCGCGGAATTGGGCGACGGCGGCCGGTCCGTGGCCGCTGTCGGGCCGGCCGCCGAAAACGGGGTCGCCTTTGCGTCGCTGATGGTGGACAGGCACCATGCCGCCGGCAGAACCGGCATCGGGTGCTGTTTTGCCGCCAAAAGGCTCAAGTACCTCGCCATCCACGGGACGAACAGGGTACCCGTTTTCGACCGGGGCGAACTGCTGGCGGCGCGGGAGGAGATCATGCGGCTGACCGCGGCCTCGCCGGTACTCATGGGCCAGCAGGGTTTTTCCTGCTTCGGCACCGGATCCATTTACGATCTGATGGATTCCCGCCGGATGATGCCCACCGACAACTTCCGCAAAACCCACTTTGACCGGGCCGGGGAACTGAACGCCCACGCCTACAGGGAAGCATACCTGCCCGTGAAGCACGGGTGCATGGGCTGCCACATCCGGTGCAAAAAAATTGCCGGCCGGGGAAAGAGAAAGGGGGCGTCCATGCCCGAATTTGAAACCATGTCCCATTTTACCGCCCTGCTCGGCAACACGGACATGGAGCTGGTCATGGAGGCAAACCGGGTCTGCAACCTGTACGGCATGGATACCATATCGACCGCGGCGACACTGGCCTGTTATCGCGAAATATCGGGTGAAACGGATCTCTCCCCCCACCTCCTCCGCCTGCTGCATGAAACCGGCACCGGCTCCACCAGCCTCGGCAGGGAACTGGGCAAGGGGTCCCGGGCCCTTGCCCGCGACCATGGAAAGCCCACCGCTTCCATGGCGGTCAAGGGGCTCGAACTGCCCGCCTATGATCCGCGCGGGGCATACGGCATGTCCCTGGCCTATGCCCTGTCCACCCGGGGCGGCTGCCACCTGAGGGCATACCCCGTCAGCCATGAAATCCTGCGCAAGCCCGTGGCCACCGACCGCTTCACCTTCAGCGGCAAAGCCCGCATCATCAAGATCGCCGAGGATCAGAACGGGGTCGTTGATTCCCTGACCGCCTGCAAGTTCATCTTTTTTGCCGCCGGCCTGGAAGAGTATGCCCGGGCCTACACCGCCGTCACCGGCGTGGCGTCATCCGCCCAGGACCTGCTCGAAATCGGCGAACGCATTTACTACCAGGAGCGGATCATGAACGCGCGCAACGGCTTCTCCGCCGCGGACGACGACCTGCCCGCGCGCTTCTTCGAGGAAGCGGGGAGCGGCGGTACGGCCGTCCCCATCGGCCCCCTTGACCGGCGGGCGTTCCTGGAGGCGAGGGCGAAATACTACCGGATACGCGGCCTGGACGAGAACGGTCTGCCCACGGAGGAGAAAATACGGCAGCTCGGTCTGGAGGAGAATGAAAGAGCTGGTTGACAAATACGCCGGCAAAATGATCGCCGCCGGGCTGGCGGCCGATCCCCTGGTCTGCGGCCTGGACGATGAAATCGTCTGGAACCGGGCCGATGAACGGCAAAGCGTGCTGGAACCGGTCCTGGAGGACATGCGGAGCAATTCCCTGATCTGCGCCGCTCCCGCCGAACCGTATCAGACCATCATCCGGTTCCTCGCCGCAAGGGGACCCGGACCGGTCACCCCGCGGGACTGCGAAACCAGGACCTTTCTCCACGACCTGCCGGTCAGCCGTTCATTCACCCCCGGCGCCATCCTGGAACACCTGAAAAAACGAAAATCGGTCATCGTGACCGGCTCCGGCGGCGTCCAGGTGGTCGCCTTCGGGACGGTCAGCCCCGAACAGGCCTTTGTCACCTTCAGTTCGGTCTGCTTCTCCTGCTTCGTCCTCTTTTTCTCCGACTATCTGGCCCGTGTCCGGGCCGGGACAGCGACCGCCGAAGAACACGACGCTTTCGCCCGGGCCCGGTCCCTGCTGCCCGCCCCCCGGCAATCGCCGCCGGAACTCAAGACCGGCCCCTTCGCCGGGGCGGCGCAGGTCACCGAGGCCATGATCGAAGCAGGCCGCCTCACCGTGGAATACGGCCTGGTCGACTCCTACTTCGGCAACATCTCCTATCGGCTGCATGACACCGTCTTCATCAGTCAGACCGGCAGTTCGCTTGACGAACTGGCGGGGTGCATCGATCCCTGTCCCCTGGACGGCTCATCCACCACCGGCATCACCGCTTCCAGCGAACTGGCGGCCCACACGACCATTTATCTCCGCACCCCCAGCCGGGCCATCCTGCACGGACACCCCAAATTCACCGTTATCCTGTCCATGGACTGCGAAATGACCAATTGTCCCGACCGGGACCGGTGTCACATCCGGTGCCCGCGCGAACGGTTCATCGAGGATATCCCCATCGTGCCGGGAGAAGTCGGAACCGGCCCCACCGGGCTGTGCCATACCCTTCCCCCTGCCGTCCGGGAAAGGCGCGGGGCCGTTGTCTGGGGCCACGGACTGTTCACCGTCGGCACGGTGGACTTCAATGAGCCGTTCCGCGGTCTGCTGGAGATCGAGAATATGTGCCGGGAAAAGTATTTCGAGGCCGTCAGGCAGGCCGGACGCGAAACGACGACCGCCGGGAGGTGATGTTCATCGGTCCTGTCTTCCCGCACTCTCCCCAGGGGATTGCCCTCACGTGCCGCCGCCCGGCCGCATGAACCGGCGGCAAAGGCGGTTCAGGTTCTCCTGTTCCGCTTCGGTCAGCCTGCCCATCACCTTTTCAACCAGCTGCCTGTGCGCGGGGAACAGGGTATTTATGAGTTCCCCTCCTGCCGTGGTCAGGGCGACCACGCTCCGCCCCTCCGCATCCCTTTTACGGACAACCAGGTTTCGTTTTTCCAGGCCGGCAACCAGCCTGCCCACCGTTGCCGCCGACAGGGCGATTTCACCGGCCAGTTCACCGACGGTTGCCGGACCTGTCCGATGCAGCCCTTCCAGCACCGCAAACTGCCTCACGGTCAGCTCACCTGCCGAAATTTTCCCGTACACTTCATAACGGAGTGCGCAGGCGCTTTTCCGCAAGGCGCTGAATGCCTGGACACTTATAGAATTTTCTTCCATTCCTTCCCCTGTATTCATGAAAGAGCAACCGGTTCGAAATCAAACTAATATTCCTGAACATTTTGTCAATCAAAAATAAACAAGTTGATCATTTAATCAATTACACATATATAGTTGACCGACCGAGGAATAAGGAAAAACGGCCCAAAAAAAACGGGAGTTTTCAGAAAGCCACCGCCGGCCGCGGAAGGAGACAGTGAGCATATATATCGGCCGGGTCCCCGCCCAGGGAGAACACCTCCATCTGCTGCTGCAGGCCGCGCAGCCAGGCCGGCACAGCCAATGGCCGCAACAGCGGCAACGCCGAATTCACCGCCGATCCCGAGCCGAATTTCCGCAGCAGGCCGAAGGCCGGGTCGCTTTCCCTGATGAGGACGGTGGTGAAATTCTCTGTGCCGGCCAGCTTGGCGGCCGCGGCAACGGCATCCTCCAGATCGCCGAGTTCATCAACCAGGCCGAGCTCCCTGGCGGTGACGCCGTCCCAGACCCGCCCTTCGGCAAGTTCATGGACTTTTTGCGCCTCCATGTCCCGGCCCTCGGCGACTATGGATATAAAACGGCCGTAGCCCTCTTCCACGCCGAGCTGGATGGCTTCTCCCAACTCCGGCGCCAGGGGGATAGCCGGGTTGCCGGCGCCGGCGAGTTTTGTCGTTCCCGTCCCGTCGCTGCTCATCCCTATCTTGGCCATGGTTTCATCAAAGGTGGGAAACACCCCGAAAATGCCGATTGAGCCGGTGAGCGTAAAGGGCGAGGCGTAGATCCGGTCGGCGCCGGCGGAGATCCAGTATGCCCCGGAGGCGGCCATTGAGCCCATCGATACAACCAGCGGCTTGCCGGACCGCTGCAGGAGGAGCAGTTCCTGGCGTATCTGTTCCGAGGCGAAAGCGCTGCCGCCGCCGCTGTCTATCCGCAGGACCAGGGCCTTGACTCTGTCATCATCCCGGGCCAGGCGTATCCGGCGGCACAGGCTGTCGCTGCCGATCTGCCCGGGGATGTCCTCCCCGTACACAATGTTGCCCCGCGCCACGATTATGCCGACGCGATCCCCCTGCTTGGCCGGGGCGGTATGAGACCGCTTTACGGTCTGCAGATAATCGGCAAAATGAATCTGCTTGAAGGTCTTCCCTTTCGCATCCCTGCCCACCAGGCTGGTCAGGTAGTCGTCCATCTCCGGACGGGTTTTCAGACTGTCCACCAGGTTTGCCTCCAGGGCCATTCTGCTGCTGCTCCCATCAGCCCGGCGCAGGTACAGGGGCAGGTTGTTGATGACGATATTGATGAATTGCGGCTCAAACCCCCTGTTTGCGGCGATATCGGCACAGAAACGGCCCCACAGGTTGTCCAGCCACAACTGGTTGGCTTCGCGGTCCTCGTCGGACATGCTGTCCCGGACCAGGGGTTCGACGGCGGATTTGTAGGTTCCGACCTTGAAGACGTGGAACCTGACGGCCAGTCTGTTCATGAGCTCCCCGACATAGAGGCGGAACACGCCGAACCCCCGGAGATAGACGCCGCCCATGGGATTGAGCAGGACTTCGTCCGCGAAGGAGGCCAGATAATACTGCCCCTGGCCGTACTGGTCATCGACGGCAACAACCTTTTTGCCTGATTCCTTGAACCGTTCTATACCCAGGCCGATGGCCCGGAGCTGGTTCAGGCCGCTGTGCCCCATTTTCCCCAGGGACAGGACCAGGACCTGTATCCTGTCGTCATCGGCCGCCGCCTGGATGGCGTCGAGGACATCCTGCAGGAGAGTTTCCTCGGGAACCGGCAGGCCGGCAAATCCGTTGACCAGGCGCGAAAAAGGGCTGATCACGGTCGGTTCCTCGACAATATCTCCCCTGGGGGCAATAATCAGGGCCGCGCCGTCCGGTACCGTGACCGGCGGTTTCATGAACAGGGAGAAGATCAACAGGATAAAGCCGATGAACAGCAGGTTGGCCGCCAGCGAGGCGCCGGCGGTCAGCAATTTCCAGAACCACCGGAAAATCAAACCGATAATTGTAATGAGGTTTTTCAATGCCCGCTCCCGTTCCGTTGAGGAAATACAAGTCGTTCAAGGCCCTGTCCCTGTTTGCTTTCTCCGGACACGTTACCACCTCCCGCCCCGGATGTTCAAGCATCTCTTTACCCGGACCGGTATCTCCCGCCGGTCGCCGACGCCGTATCTCCGCCCCGGCTGCCGAACCGTCCGCCTGCTTTTGCCTTGACTACCCGGCTGATATCACGGTAAAAAAGAATATTCTCAACAGGTAATGCAAAAAGGAGGGCCGGGAATGGAAACAAAGGAAAAAGTAGCGCGCGGCCTGGCCGGAGCGGCCATGGCGGCGGCCTTGACTCTGCTTGCCGGCTGCTGCGTCGAAGCGCCCGTGGAAACCTACGGAGCGGCAAGAATCATATCGGAGCCCGCCGGAGCCGGCATCGTCGATCTCAGGAGCAACGCAGCCCTGGGGAGCACCCCGCTGGACCATGTCTGGGAAACCGCCGACGGGAAGGCCGAGTACATTCAGCTTGTCCTCACCTCGGCAGGGCATGAGGACACGGTCACCTCTTTCTGGATCAACCCCCGCCATGCCACCAGGGAAGAGGCGGCGCAAAATCCCCAGACCATAACCGTCCTTCTCCCGCAGAAGAAATAGGGAACGGCTGTGCCCCCATCGACAACCCGATTATCGGCGTGAAGGTAAACGGCAAACCATACCGGTCAATCTGGCTCGCACCTGACGGTGAACGGGTCGAGATCATCGACCAGACCCGCCTGCCCCACGAATTTCATGTCGCCGTCCTCGCCACCCTTGATGACGCGGCCCGGGCGATCAGGGACATGCAGGTGCGCGGCGCCCCCCTCATCGGGGCCACGGCGGCCTACGGCGTCTGTCTCGGCCTGCGGGACGGCGCGGCGGACAGGGACATGGAGCGGATCGGCGCGGTGCTGACTGCCTGCCGGCCCACAGCGGTCAATCTGCGCTGGGCCGTGGAGCGGATGCGGTCGGTTCTCCTGCCCCTTCCGGAGGAGGAACGGCTTGCCGCCGCCTACCGGGAGGCCGCCGCCATCTGCGACGAAGACGTGGCCGTCAACGAGGCCATCGGCAATCATGGACTGCAGCTTATCGAGGAAGCCTGGAAGCGCAAGGGCAGGCAGGGACCGGTGCGGATTCTGACCCATTGCAATGCCGGCTGGCTGGCCACGGTGGATTGGGGCACGGCGCTGGCCCCGGTCTACAAGGCGCATGAAAAGGGCATCCCGGTATTCGTCTGGGTCGATGAAACCAGGCCGCGCAGCCAGGGCGCCGGTTTGACGGCCTGGGAACTCCAGGCCCAGGGCATCGAGCACCGGCTGATCGTCGACAATGCCGGGGGCCATCTCATGCAGCGCGGCCTGGTCGACCTGTGCATCGTCGGCACCGACAGAACCACGGCGACAGGCGATGTCTGCAACAAGATCGGCACCTACTTGAAGGCCCTGGCGGCCAGGGACAACGGTGTCCCTTTTTACGTGGCCCTGCCCGGCTCCACCATTGACTGGCGCCTGCACGACGGTATTCGGGAAATCCCCATTGAAGAGCGCGGCCAGGAGGAAGTGCTGCTGGTCCGCGGAAAAACGGAATCAGGGGCCCTGGAAACGGTCCGGATAGCCCCGGACGCAACCCCCGCCGCCAATCCCGCCTTTGACGTTACCCCCGCCCTCCTGGTTGACGGCCTCATCACCGAACGCGGAATATGTCCCGCCTCCAGGGAGGGACTGGCCCGCCTGTACCCGGAAATGGCCTGATCGGGGCCCGGCGGCGCCGCGCGGCCGTTTATCCCATGTACAGGACCATCCCGACCTGGTAGATCAACGCCGCCAGCAGAAAGGCGAAAACGGTGTTGAACCCCATCGAGAACAGCGCCCACTTCCAGGTCCCCGCTTCCCTGGCAATACAGACGACCGTGACAAAGCAGGGCGCATAGAACATGATGAAGGCAAGGGCGGCCAGGGCGACGATCGGGTTCCACGCCTCGTCCCGGGCCAGCCGTTCCCGAAGCGAGGTGGACGCCTCGGGGTCAACGGAGCCGAGGGAATAGGCGGTCCCGAGGGTGGAAACGATTACCTCCTTGGCGGCGAATCCCCCCACCAGGGCGATATTCGTGCGCCAGTCGAATCCCGCGTAGCGGCTGATCGACTCCAGGGCGATGCCGATCCGGCCGGCAAGGGAATGCCGCAGGGCCTGCTCGGCCTCCTCGTTGTCGATGGCAATCAGCCGGCGATGGATCTCTTCCGTCCCGGCAGGCCGTTCCACATTCCCGTCGGTCAGTTCCGCGACGGTGTCCGGGGGCAATCCGGCCAGGACCTCCTGCCGCTGCCGGTCAAATCCGCGGGATTCCTCCGCCGGCAGTCCCGGATAGGTCATCATGGCCCAGAGCAGGATGGAGATGCCGAGAATGACCGTGCCCGCCTTCTTGATATACTGCCAGGTCCTCTCCCAGGTATGGATGAGCAGACCCCGGAAGGTGGGGAAACGGTACGGCGGCAGCTCCATGACAAACGGGGTCGCCGGTCCCCTCAGGACCGTGGAGCGGAAAAACCTGGCCGCCAGCAGGGCGACGGTCCAGGAGACCACGGTGGCCAGGAACATGTAGCGCGCCTGGTGCGAGGAAAAAAACGCCCCGATCAGCAGGGCCAGGACCGGGAGCTTGGCCCCGCAGTTCATGAACGGCACGGTCAGCAGGGTCGCCATCCGTTCCTTCGGCGAACGCAGGGTGCGGGTGGCCAGGACCCCGGGAACGGCGCACCCCCCGGCTATCCCCCCGGAGACGATGAACGGCATCACCGACGAGCCGTGCAGTCCGAAAATCCTGAAGATGCGGTCCATCATGAAGGCCACCCGGGCCAGGTACCCCGAATCCTCCAGCATGGCAATGCCGAAAAACATGAACATGATTATGGGGACAAAACCGAGAACACCCCCGACGCCGTCGATCACGCCGGAAATAATCATGGATTTGACCGGCCCCTCGGGCAGGCTTTGCTCCGCCGTGTCGGCAAGTAAGGCAAAAAAGGACTCCAGCCATCCGGCCGGGATCGTGCTGTAATGAAAGGTGAAACTGTACAGGCCGAAGAGAATGCCGGCCATGATAAGGGGGCCGAGGAAGCGGTTGGTGACGATCTTGTCGATCCTGTCGGACATATAGAGCCTGTCGACGTCAAAACGCTGCGACATCACGCCCTGGCGCAGGATGGACTTGATATAGCCGTAGCGGTGGTCGGCGATGATCGCTTCCGGGTACGCCTCCATGGTGGTCTGCAGATGGCGGGTGACCTGCTCGCTGAGCTGGACGAGGGAATCGGCCAGTTCGGCGTCGGCGCGCATGGCCATGTCGAGAATCTGGTCGTCGTTTTCCAGGATTTTCAGCCCTGTCCAGCGGGCCGGATAGGTGTCCGTCAAGAGCTTTCGTTCGTTGATAAGCGGGACCATGTCCCCAAGGAGCTGGTCCAGGTCCTCGCCGTAGGAAAGCGCAAGGGGGTGCCAGACCTTTTCCCGGTCCCGGCCGACCCGGACCACCTCGTCCAGCAGCTGCTCGATTCCCTTGCCGCTGCGGGCAACGATCGGGATCACCGGGGCCCGCATAAGTTCGCTCAGCCTGTCGACGTTGACTTCAATGCCGCGGCTGTGGGCGACGTCGATCATGTTCAGGGCAATGATGACCGGAACGCCCAGTTCCATGAACTGGCAGGTCAGGTACAGGTTTCGTTCCAGGTTCGATGCATCGACGATGTTGACGACCAGGTCGGGTTTTTCATTGACCAGAAAATTCCGGGCGACCAGTTCCTCTACGGAATAGGCGGTGAGGGAATACGTGCCTGGAAGGTCGGTGACAACGACTTCGACATTGCTGTGCCGGCAGATGCCGGTTTTCTTTTCCACGGTGACGCCCGGGTAATTGCCCACATGCTGCCGGGCGCCGGTCAGGGCGTTGAACAGGGTGGTTTTACCGGAGTTGGGATTGCCGGCCAGCGCAATATGGATGGAGTTCTTCATCGGCTCGAGACGCAGGCTGCGTTCATCCGCATTGTCGGGCTTTTCGGAAAGTTGTCAGGACTGGTCGGAATGTTTGTTCGAGGGGCAGCACGAGGGTATATCAGGTCCGCAGCCGGAGCAGCTGCAGCCGCAGCCGTTATCGGTTCTCCTGATATTCCTGTAGAGCCGCCGTCCGATATATACGGCGCAGAGGGCTACTATGAGAACAATAAGTATATGCTGCATAAGCAAATCACTGTGGAGCAAAAATAACGGTCGTCAGTCAGGGTCTATAACGGGGTGACCAGAATATTGTCGGCAAATTGCTGATCGAGGCTCACCGTACTGCCCTTGACCCTGACCATGCACTGTTTTGACCGGCCGGGGCAGATCACCTCGATTTCACTGCCGGGGAACACGCCGAGCTGGGCCATGCGGGCGCAGACCTTCCGGTCGCCCCTGACCTTGCACACCTTGAAGCGCTCTCTGCCGCAGGCCAGGGACAACGGTGTGGCACTTTCCGGGTGGGAATCCTGCCTGCACCTCAACTCTTTCATCGGGCACCGGCAGCCTGTTTTCGGCGGATTTCGGGTCATCGCAAACCTCAGTATCAATGTCAGGTTTAGGTACACCAAACATTTATCATTGTCAACGATTTTTGCAAGGGAATGCTTCTTATTTTCTCCGACAGGAAAGGGGACAGCATTTCTCCGGCAGGGAAAGTTGAACCCTGCCGCCGATATCGATAATGTACCCCATAAAGCCTCCCTGCGGGGAGCGCCGGCGGATCGGGCGGGTCATATTCAAAATGACAGGACGCATGGAGCTTGAACTCGGAACCCTTTCGATCTCTTCCGGACTCTCCGATTTTGACCTATTCCCTTGATTTTCTTCCTCGCGGTTTGACTTTAATATGCTTTATATAATAAATTTCAACATGCGATGAAAACAGAGGCTTGGCACGAATAATCAAGGACCAACAGGCACTCTGCTGTGTCTTTCTTTTTAGGTGAAAAAAACAATTCTCGGCAAAGGAGGGATTTATGAAGAAAATGAGAAGCCGCACCGGATGGATTGCGGTCATTTTCTGCCTGGCGCTCATCGCCGGAGCCGGGTCGGTGACGGCGGCAACCATGACCTATAACTCTACCGATGTCCCCAAAAGTATAACGACAAATATCCCTCCCGCAACATCGGCGGTCACCGTGCCCTGCGGCGGAAATATTGTTGACGTCAACGTGCAGCTCGACATCTCCCACCCTTATGTGAGTGATCTGGTCATCACCCTCATTGCCCCGGACGGCACCTCGATCCTGCTCGCCAATCGAAGAGGGGCGGACGGCGCAAATTACAGCGGCACCGTTTTTGACGATGAGGCGGCAACCGCGATCAGCGCCGGGACCCGCCGTTCGCCGGGTCATATCAACCGGAAGTACCGCTTGCCGGTCTCGACGGCAGAGGCGCGGAAGGAACCTGGACCCTGCAGATTGGGGACATGTTTGCCCCGCTGGATGACGGTACCCTTAATTCCTGGAGCCTGATCCTGGAAACGACCGATCTCACCATCCCCTCGTCGGATGTCCCGAAACCCCTGCCTGACCTGACCACAACGACGTCAATCATCACCTCCTGCAACACCGGACAGATTGTCGACCTGAATGTGCAGCTTGACATCACCCATACCTGGAACGCCGACCTGGATATCTTCCTCATCGCCCCGGATGCCAGCCGGATAGAACTGTCAACGGATAACGGAGGCAGCGGCGACAATTACAGCGGCACCATTTTCGACGACGAGGCGGCAACCTCGATAACCGCGGGCACTCCGCCGTTCGCCGGATCGTATCAGCCGGAATCGCCGCTCTCCGTCCTTGACGGCAGCACGGCGGACGGTGTATGGACCCTGGAAATCACCGACGACGAGGGGGGGATCACCGGCACCCTGAACTCGTGGCGCCTGATCTTTACCACCGTCGCTTCCGCTTACACCCTTTCCACCTATGCCGACGGTCTTCCGTCAATTCCCGCCGGGCTGACGGTGGATCGGAATACCCTGAACTTTTATTATGCCGACTATGACAGCTGTGAAGGCGTGTTGCGAAAAATTGCCCCGAACGGTACGGTTTCGACGGTTACCACCGATTTTACCCCCAACGGCGATGCAATGTGTTTTGGCACTTTCTATCCGTACGTCGAGACGGACATTCAATTTATGAACAACAGTATTTATGTGCCGCTTGGAAGTGAATCGGTTCCCAATGGGGAACTCGTTAAAATCGATACGACAAACGGGACCGCGACAACCATCCATACTTTTTCCGGCTTCGGACTGGAATCCGGGATTGCCGCCTGGAACGGCAACCTGCTGGTAACCAGCGGCAATGGCCCTGCCGCCGAAATCCGGTCCTATAATCCCGTCAGTAATATCTCCGCCGCCGTACTGGACATATCACCGCTCCCGCGCGTGTATGACGTTGCATATGATCCCGGTCATGATGCCGCCTATTTCTGGTCCGAAAGTCTTTTCTTCCGCGTTCTTCCGCGCGGATCTCGGCGCCGGCTCCTATTCAGCTATCCCGGGCCATACAACAAATTACGCCGACTTTGCCGTTAGTCCGGACGGCAATTTCCTGTTTACCACCAACCACCCCAATATCGATGTCGTCACAATAGCCGACGGATCGTCGGAAACGCTGTTTAACGGACTGACTTATGGAAGCCGGCATGACATGGTGGTAGCACCGTCATCAACGGGAGCCGGCTGCAGCCTGTATGTTGTCGACGGCCCAAGTATTCTCGAGATATCGGGTATTTCCGGCAACTGCAAGCCATTTCCCTGGACCATGTTCCTCCCCGCGATTCATCATAAATAACTGAACCCTTTTCAGGCAGCCGGATTTTTACACCCCTGCGCCCGGCTGCCTGAAGAAAACCAGGAACGGACTCGGTTGCCGAAAAAACAACAGACTGTTCGACATCCTGCGAATGAACGGATAACCGGCGGCAGCTTTCCACAAGGCGGACTGCCCCGCTCCGGTCGCAACGAAACGGGGACGGCAGGAATCCGGATTTATTCTGCCTGAAGGAGTTTATCCGTGCACAAGCCCGGTGATGAACGGGCCGACCGCTTCCGGTCCCTCCCTGTCCACCAGTTTGATGGTGGCGGTGCCGATGACCGCCATGTCCGCCCGGCCCTCGAGCATGGCCACGTCCTCCCGGCCGGCGATGCCG
>Ga0209163_1000834_pt1 | contig 44251 bp, 36 predicted proteins | sample MTBAKSrepl2MetaG_FD_187457 | JGI IMG/M metagenome (GOLD analysis project Ga0209163, IMG submission 187457) | Enrichment culture microbial communities om Arthur Kill intertidal strait, New Jersey, USA, that are MTBE-degrading - MTBE-AKS2 (Arthur... | ecosystem: Environmental > Aquatic > Marine >...
CACTGATGCAGTTGCGGCTTGGCGTCGGGTGCCTTGCGGAAGGGCTGTTTAAACGGGTCCCTCCACTACGGGACTTCGGCCCTCCGGTCGGGATGACGATGGTGGGGGTCTACAAGTTGTTGGGTGGCATGGCCACGCAGAGCGTGGCCATGGGACGACGAATGCCCCCCTGCATCTTCAGGACATGCCCACGCGAGCGTGGGCATGCCACCCGGCGCGGGTGGGTCGCGGCGTCCGTCGGGCATGCCACCCGGCGCTGTTGGTCGGGCCGAGCGGGGGCATGCCACCCCGCCGGGTCCCGAGGGGGGGTATGGGGGGAAGATGCAAACATGCCAACATGCAAAGGTTCCGCTTTTTGGGCTGAAAACGCACCTTTGCAGCGTTCCTCGGAGGCGCCAGGTGCAAAGGTCCATTTTTGAGCCAAGAACCAGGACCTTTGCAACCTTTGCATGATTGCATGAAAATACTCATAGCCCCCCTCCGGGGAGTTTAAGCCTAACCGAGGGCCGGTCTTTTCCATTTTCACACATTTGGGGCCTCATGTCTTTCCCCATTTCACCATTGCCGGTCACCCTCTGAATCCCGTCGGTCAGGGTCGAAACCCCGCAAGGCCCACACAAATCGGTTTCCATGCTGCCGAGATCGGAGTTTCTCCACGCCCACCTGCTTGGCCGCCCTCTGCACGGTGTACTTGCCCAGGCCACACTGCTCGGCCTCGGCCAGCAGTGCCTTGGCCTCGGCGGGGCCGTCGGCGAGGCGGTCGGTGAGCCAGCGGGCGGCCTGGGCGGTCTGGGTCGCGGGCCGTTCCGTGCGGCGGTCGTCGCGGCCCAGGCCCATCACCTCGTCCACGTCGGCGGTGATCATCATCGGCTCGAACTGCACCTGCCCCAGCGGCGGGGCGGGACGGGACTGTACGAACAATTCTTGACACATAACGGGCCGTTGTCTAGGCTGAGAGTGAAGACGGCTGTATCAGAGGCTCATGATGAACGCACGGTTGACCAGACGTCGCGTAGGGGTACTCCTTCTGGCGGCGGGATTGTGCGTGGTAGTCGTGGTTTCGGTCCTTCGCAGACCGCGTCCCGACCCGCGTGCGCAGGAGGAAGTCTTACATGTCCTGGATCGTGGTAGCGCAAACATAGAAGTATGCCCGACATCGGACGGTTTTCGGGTGGCCTGGGTCCAATCGGACAGGCAGCACAACTGGGCGGTCGTGGACGGTCAGGGCGAATCAGCGTATGACTGCGTATTCGGTTTCATCTTCAGCCCCGACGGGCAACACTACGCCTACCTGGCGGGGGACGATCTTCAGCAAGCCAATCTAAACTCTCCCGTGATCATGCCGGGCCTGTGGGCACCCGCAGTCAGAGGCCGATGGTGTGTCGTCTTCGATGGTCAACCCGGGCCGGAGTTTGACGGGCTCCGTGTTGAGGCTCTTGGCTTCAGCCCCGACAGCAAGCGGCTGGCGTATATGGCGCGGAGGGATGATCAGTGGTTCCCCGTCATTGATGGCCAGCCGGGGCCGGGGTACGACGACATCCAGGTATGGGGCCGGCCTTTCTACCTCTGGGAAGACTTGTCCTATGCGCTCTGTTTCAGTCCCGACAGTGAGCGGGTGGCCTACATCGCCCGAACGGGCGACAAATGCTGCGCCGTCATTGACGGGCGGGCCGGGCCGCAATTCGACGAGATCCGCAGAGTTGACTTCAGCCCCGACAGCAAACGCGTCGCATACGCAGGCCGCCTTGGTAATCGGTGGTCCGTTGTGGTGGATGGCCAGTCCGGCCCGGCATACGATCGCGCGGGCTGTGTGACTTTCAGCCCGGATGGAAAGCGGTTCGCGTATGTGGCTGAGATAGGGAGTAGATCGTGCATCGTGCTGGACGGCAAAGTCGGACCCCTGTACGAGGGAGTCCAGTTGTTTGGCTTCAGCCCGGACAGTCAACGTCTGGGGTACGCGGTGAAAAGCGGCAACACATGGTTCCCCGTCGTGGATGGGCGGCAAGAACCGGCCCAGGAGGAAGTGCTTTGGTTGTTCTTCAGCCCTGACAGCAGGCGGGTGGCTTATGTGGCCGGCGAGACTGACAACTGGCGTGTCATGCTGGATGGCCAGGCAGGGCCGAGCCACTCCGGTGTCTCCCTGGTCCAGTTCAGCCCGAACAGCAAGCGGTTGGCTTACGTGGCCCGGAGGGTTGTGCGGAGGTTCAAGAGGCAAGGATTACGCATGTGGATGGACTTGGTTAGTAAGGACTTCGTTGTGATCGATGGCCGGTCCGGGCCGAAGTACGATAGGATCCTTCGACTGGTCTTCAGCCCGGACAGCTCACACTTGGTCTACGTGGCGCAAGAGGAGGGCAGGAGTTTCGTCGTCGTCGACGGTCGCGCCGGGCCCGCGTACGACAGCATTTCCTGCAAGCCGGTGTTTCGGGAGGATGGCTCGGTCGAGTACGTCGCGCAGAGGGGGGCCATGCTTTATCGCGTGACGGTGGCGCCGGATTGAGGGCGTGCAGCTCTGGGATTGTGGGCGCCCCAGGAATCGGGTATGATCCCGACGGGGGGTGGATCGTGGCTTGAGGCGGGGCGGCTTTCGCGATGATCGTGGTGGTGGATTACAACGTGGGCAACGTCCAGAGCGTGCGCAACGCGCTGGACTATCTGGGCATCGAGGATGCGCTCAGCGCGGACCCGGCGGTCCTGCTTGGCGCGGACGGCATCATCCTGCCGGGCGTCGCGGCGTTCGGCTTCGCGATGCGGCAGTTGGGCGACCTGGGGCGGATCGTCTGCGAGGCGGCCCTGGGCGGCACGCCGCTGCTGGGCATCTGCGTGGGCCATCAGCTCCTGTTCGAGCGCAGCGATGAGCTGGGCGAGCACGCCGGCCTGGGCCTGGTCGCCGGGCGGATCGTGCCGATCCCCCGCCAGGCGGGGCTGTCGATCCCGCACATGGGCTGGAACGCGGTGCAACCCGACGGACCGATGGACCTGTTCGAGGGCCTGGGGCCGCAGGAGCACTTCTACTTCGCGCATTCGTTCTACGCCGAGGTGACCGACCCGGAGGCCCGCGTCGCGTGGGTGGACTATGGCGGCCGCCGCGTTGCCTCGGTGCAGAAGGGCAACATCTACGGGGTGCAGTTCCACCCGGAGAAGAGCGCCCCCGTCGGCCTGCACATCCTGCGGAACTTCGAGGCCATCTGCCGCAGGCGCCCGCCCGCCGCACGCTAGACGCCCGGAGGTCGCCTGGCGCGCAGAGCGTGGATTCCGGGTCAAGCCCGGAATGAGAGAAATTGGATGGGCCACTCTGTACGGTTCTGTGCAGGGCGTGGATTCCGGGTCAAGCCCGCGATGACAAGGGCGTAGGGAGCAGGCGCACATGAACGGCATCTATTGAGATTGAACGATCATGCAACGAACACTCGGACTATGTCATTCCAGCGAAAGTCGACGACGCGCTTGAGTGAGCAAGAATCCACGCCAGGCGCGTGCAGTGTGGACGCCGGATCAAAGGCTGCCGTGGACGCGATCCGGGGTCCGGGGTGACAAGAACATAGGGCTTGGTTTTCATTGACCGTTCAAAATCCAACAGCACGCCGGCCGGGAGAACTGTGAATAGAGGTCTCACAAGAGCATCAGGATGAAGCAGTATTACGTCTACATTCTGGCGAGCAGGACGCGAGGGACCCTCTATACGGGCATGACGGATGATTTGCGACGGCGGGTTCGCGAACACAAGGAGAACCGCATTGATGGATTCACGCGGCGGTATGGGGTGCACCGACTGGTGTACCTCGAACGATTCAACCATGTTGACTGTGCGATTCTCAGGGAGAAACGGATCAAGGCCTGGAAACGACAATGGAAGATTGAGTTGATTGAAAGGCTGAATCCAGAATGGAAGGACTTGCTGGAGGACCAAGAAGTGCTCCTGTCATTCCTCCGAGAGCAGGCGTTGGCAACAAGCCTCCCCCGAATGTCATTCCAGCGAAAGCTGGAATCCACGCTTGACGGGCAAAGCCCGCCTGGCGCGCAGAGCGTGGATTCCGGGTCAAGCCCGGAATGACAGAGATTGGATGGGCCACTCTGTACGGTTCTGCGCAGGGCGTGTATTCCGGGTCCAGCCCGGAATGACAGTGATTGGATGGGCCACTCTGTACGGTTCTGCGCAGGGCGTGGATTCCGGGTCAAGGCCGGAAGGACTTCAAGGGCCAACACGATTGAGGCCAGAACCATGTGGGATCTTGAGACACCGCAACCGGCCAAGCTGATCGTGGGGATTCTCGCCTCGGATAGCGAGGCCCTGGCGGCGGCGCGGGCGGCGCTGGCCGAGGCCTACGGGCCCTTGGACCTGACCAGCGACATCTGGCCCTTCGAGCACACCGACTATTACCGCGAGCAGGCCGGGCCCGACATGCTGCGGCAGTTCGTCGCCGCCGAGCGGCTGGTCGATCCGGCGACGCTGGCGGCGATCAAGCATCGCACGAACGACCTGGAACACACGCTGGCCGATCAGCTCGCCCGGCCCTGGCCGCGACCGGTCAACCTCGACCCCGGCCTGATCGAGCCGGCCAAGCTCGTACTGGCCTCGACGAAAAACTTCTCCCATCGCGTGTACCTCGGCGATAGGATGTACGCGGAGGTGACGCTGACCTACAGCAAAGGGGCATGGCGGGCGATGCCGTTCACCTTCCCGGATTTCCGCGAGGGCCGCTACCACGGGTTCTTCGACCAGGCCCGGCGACGGCTCATCGAGCAGCGTCGCCAGGCCGACGGCGGTTGAGCACCACGGAGGCGACGACGCAACGGATGATGGTTTGGACAAGGGAGATCGCGTGACCGAGCGTGCGTGGTGGCTGGCGGGGGCGGTGGGGCTGCTGTGCGGCTCATTCGTGGGATCGGGGCTGCTGACGGTGCTGGTGCGACGCGCGGCCTTGCGGGTAGGCTTTGTCGCGACGCCGCGCGAGGATCGCTACCATCGCGGCGTGGTGCCCCTGGGCGGCGGGGTCGCGGTCTTCTGGACCATCGCCCTGGCCCTGCTCGTCGGCATCCTGGCGGTGCACGTCGCTCCGGCGATGGCGCCGGGGGCCGTGGGACCGTACGTCGAGGGTTTCGCGAACAAGACGCCGGAGCTGCTCATCGTACTGGGCGTGGCGCTGCTGCTGCACGCGGTCGGTCTGTACGATGACCGCCGGCGCCTCGGCCCCGGCGTCAAGCTGCTGGTGCAGATCGCGGCGGCGACGATCGCCGCGGTCTTCGCCGACATCCGCGTCGAGCTGTTCATCGAGAGCAAAGCCATCACCACCGCGCTGTCGGTGGTGTGGATCATCGTGGTCATCAACGCGTTCAACTTCCTGGACAACATGGACGGCGCGGCCGCCGGAATCGCCCTGATCGTCTGTGCGGTGCTCTTCTGGGCGGCCGTGCTGGCCGGGCAGGTGCTCGTCGGCGGGATGGCCCTGCTGCTGATCGGCAGCCTGGCGGGCTTCCTCTTGTTCAACTGGCCGCCCGCCCGCATCTTCATGGGCGACGCGGGCAGCCTGGTCGTGGGCTTCTTCGTGGCCCTGCTCACGCTGCGCACGACGTACTATCGCCAGGACCAGGGCGGCGGGTTCTTCGCCGTGTTCATGCCGCTGGTGGTGCTGGCCGTGCCCCTTTACGACTTCGCCAGCGTGACGCTGCTGCGGCTGGCCCAGGGCAAGAGCCCGTTCGTCGGGGATACCCAGCACTTCTCGCATCGGCTTCGACGCCGCGGCCTGAGCGACCGGCGGACGGTCCTGACGCTGTACCTGGCGACGTTGTGCACGGCCATCGCGGGCGTGTTCCTGTTTCAGGTGGACCTGCTGGGGGCGGTGCTCATCCTCGCCCAGACGCTGATGATCCTGGCGATCATCGCCGTGTTCGAGACCACCGGCCGCCCATCCGCCTGATCGTCGAACCGCTGATTGAGTTCACGCCATGCTCTCGCCCATGGCCGCGATCGTAGAACCTGGATTCGACCCGTCGCTCAGGGGCCAAGACGGCCAGGCGCGGCACGCAGGTAGTAGAAGACCACACCGCTGTAGCGGCCTGCGTCGTGGTTGGGGCCGCGGTCCGGATCGTGTCCGTGTTCCCACGTGATCCGCAGCGAGCGGTCAAAGGGCACCGCGGCGGGCACGTGGAACCGGTACGCGACGGGATGGCCGTTCTGGATTGTGATGCCGTGCAGAGCCAGGGCCCCCGTGTGCGACAGGCCCCAGGCGAAGTTGAAGAAGTCCTCCGTTCCCGTGCCATGAATGGCCGGCGACGCCTGACCATCGACGAAGAACCGGTCATCGCCCTCCATGTGGCCGGGCCGGTCCATGACAAGGCCGATGAAGTGGCCGCAGCCCTCAACGTCGAGCACCTCATAGTCCTGGCCGGGCGGCGGTGGGTTGTGGTCGTAGCGATGGGCGCAGAGCCAGCCCTGGTCGGGCGCTACGGGTTCGGATCGGTGAGCGATGTCATACTCGACCGTTCGCGCAGGTCCCGTGCGCAAGATCAGGGACACACGGGCTCCTTTATGGAACGGCATGGGCAGGTAGCAATAGTACCAGCCCTCAGCATAGCCGGTCCACAGACCGCGGACATCATCGCCGGGCCGGACGCCTTCGTCACAGGCGAAGAACGGTCCCAGCGGCACGAGCACCTGTGGCCGGGCGGTCTGATCCCAAGCCATAGCCAACAGGACGCCCGACGGATCGTCGAGGTGCAGTCGTAGGGCGTAGATGACGCCCTGTTCACCCGCTTGGAAGAGGTCCGCTGGTTCGCCCGGCTCCAGGGTGATCGTGCCGGAGCTGTGCCGCAGGTTCTCGACGCGATCCCAGGGTGAGTCGCCGCAGGCCTCCCAGAGGCGTTTCGCCCGCTGAAGGGCGGCCTGCTCATCGCCGCTCAGGCGCCATGAAAACGGTTTGACGGCGGTCCCCGGAGGGAACCGGCGCCCGGTGATCTGGTAGTAAACGTGGGGGATCCGTTGCCCGGCGCTGTTTGTGCGATAGTTGTACCGATCCAGGGTCGCCGAGGGGTGCAGGACCACCTTGCAGTACCGTGTGAAGCCGATGGGTACGTAGCTGAATCGGCCCGGCTGCCTGGGCAGGCCGCAGACCCCGGCCAGCGGCGGCACGAAGGGCGGATGAGCCCCCGTGAACAGGGCGTCCAGATTCACACGGATAGCCGGGGATGCGGGGTCGTCCACGTAGACCAGCAACTCGTACGGCTCCTCGCCGATGGGCTTCTTATACGTGAACCACATGCGGTCGATGCAGCCGGGGCCGTGGGTCTCCATCAGCACGTAGTGATTGCCGTTGTCGATCCGCAGGAAGTTGCCCGAATCGTAGAATCCGCCATCCCGATCATGGCCGGAGGCCTGGACCGTGCGCCATGTCTTCGCTGTCGGCAGGGAGCGCAGCTCGTCAAGCTCGGCGAACGACCCCGGTAACGGTCGGTCCGATGCCGGGGCGGCGATCGTCATCGCCGAAATGCCGCAGACGACGCTGAGAACATATCGGACGCCGGCTCGTTGGGCTCGGCTGCGCATGAGCGACCTCCGGCCTGGTGCCGTGTGGCGACGGCGACGGGTAAACGGCTCCACTATGGCAGCGGCCGGACCAGAAGCTCCTGGATCTCGATCTTCATCGGCCCGAACTCGGCGCCCGGATGCACCTGGAAGCCGATCCGCCCGTGGTCGGTCGTGTCATCCTGCACATCCGCGACCTTTGTGCCATTCAGCCATATCTGAACATGGCGGCCCTTCGCTCGGATGCGGGTGATGTTCCAGCCATCACGGTTGACGAGCTTCTCATCGGTGTTCATGGCCAGGAACATCTTGCCCGGGCAGTACAGCGTGCCCGACCAGCAGACGGGGTTCTTCCATTCGAGGATGTCCGCCTGGTACGCGACCTGCGGCGACTGGTAGCGGAACCAGATGCCGCTGTTGCAGGGCCAGTGGGCCCGCCAGGCGCTGGTCAGCTCGAAATCGTCGAATTCGGCCTCGGTGAACAGATCGCCGGGGGCGTTGTCAGGCCCCTGCGTGCCGACGAGAACGCCGTTCTCAACCGTCCACCGGGCGTTGCCCTCGGGTCGCCAGCCCGTCAGGTCCTTGCCGTTGAACACGGGCGTGAGGGGCTTTTCGCCCAGCAGCTCGGCGACCTTGGGCTCGATTGCCCGGGCCCAGATGCGGTAGCCCGCCTCGTTGGGGTGCAGGTAATCGGGCATGATCGTCTGGGGCAGCGCGCCGTCGGGACCCAGGAAATGCTCGTTGATGTCCAGGTAATGGATCATCTTGCCGTCGGCGATCTTCGAGGCCAGCAGCGAGGCCTTGGCGTTCTTCTCGCGCTGGGCCGAGGGCTCCGGACCCCGCGGGAAGATCGCCAGGATCAGGATCTTGGTCTTGGGGCATTTGGCCTGGATGCGGCGGCAGATGGCGATGATGCCGTCGGCGATCTCCTCGGCGGTGTTGTCGTTGCCGTTGGAGTTGTTGGTGCCGATCATGAGGACGGCCAGCTTGGGGCTGATGCCCTCCAGGTGGCCATGGTCGAGCCGCCAGAGCACGTGCTGCGTGCGGTCACCGCTGAAACCCATGTTGACGGCGTTCCGGGGAGCGTAATAGAGGTCCCAGTAAATCCGTCCGCCGCCTTCCCAGCCGTGGGTGATCGAATCGCCGATGAACAGCAGATCGACGTTGCCCTGCCGGACGCGCTCATTGACCGCGTCGTTGCGCAGGGTCCACCAGCTATGCCGATGATCCGGCTCGAGGGCCGAATGGGCCGCCCATGCGGAAGACAGGGTCGCCACAAGAAGGAGCACCACCACGCTGCGTTGAAGTCGGCTTTTCATCGTTCGTTCTCCTCACGGGGTCACGGGCTCGCGCCGCGGCCCAATGCCGCCGGACGCATCTACTACGCTAACCGAGGGGAGGGGGAAAATCAACCCCTCCAATTTCGTAACCCGCCCGGCCGATCGTGCGACGGTTTATAACGGATAGGGGGTCTGTGACGCCATCCTGCCCTTGACACGGTCAGGAAAATCGTCCATTTCGGCCTCCAAGACCACAGAACGATGGGTCCTCTAATCGCGGACCGGCCCTGCGCACAGAGGCGATCTTTGAGGACGATGTGGCTGTACGGACCGATAATCGCGGGGGTTTCTGCGTCGGTTGCCTCGGACGGGTTTAACCGTAAAGTTTATGTAAGCAGATCGCGCAGGAGGCGCGCCGGGAGAAAACCCATGAGTCAGCGTGTGCGACAATACGTCCGGCGCAGGGCGGCGCAGCAGTCGAAGGCCCGGCTCGCGGCAAGGCGACCCGAATACGTGGATCGCCTTGCCGGGCGGGGTCCTGCCTCGGGCCGCCGGCGCGTCTCGGTCTTCTGCGGTGAGCGATGGACCCTCAATGCACCCGGCCAGTCCGGGCAGTGTTTCCCGAAACGCCACGTTTGATGTCCTGCTTGGCGCAGACGCGATCGAAGGGCGCTGCGCAGACTCCTGTGCACAGGCCCATTGGTGGGCACGGTTTCGAAAGGGGAGAACGATGAAACGCATGTGGTTAATGATCGGAATGCTGGTGGCCGTAGTCGGTTCGGCCCGGAGCGCCGAATACTACGTGCCCGACGACTTCGCGACGATTCAGGAGGCGATCCGCGCCTGTGTGGACAACGATACGGTCATCGTCCGGCCCACGGTCGACGCCGAGGGCGTGCTCGTGCCCCACGTCGAGTCCGAGATCGCCTTCCTGGGCAAGGCGATCACGGTCCGCAGTACCGATCCCGATGATCCCGACGTCGTGGCCCATACGGTCGTGGCGGGCACCGGATTGGGACACGTGTTCGCGTTCGGCAACAGCGAGGGACCTGGGTCGGTGCTCAAGGGCCTGACCATCACCAATGGGTTCTATTTCCAGGGCGGTGGCATCTGGTGTGCCGGCGGCAGTCCCACGATTCAGCAGTGCGTCATTGCCGGCAACACCAGCATGGGCAGCGGCGCGGGGGTGTACTGCGAGGACGCCTACTCCAGCCCCATCCTGGATCGTTGCGTGCTGATGGACAACGTGGCCGGCGATTTCAACGGCTTCGGTGGAGCGGTATACGTCTACGGGGGCAGTCCCGTACTGCGGAACTGTCTGATCGTGGGCAACGTGGCCCAGTACGGCGGCGCGCTATATCTGCAGGAGGCGGTCGAGCCCGTGATCGAGGGGTGCACCATCGTGGACAACGTGGCCACCTTGGGCGGTTCGGCGGTGTACTGCGACGGGCAGACGAGCCTGTGGGTTGAGAACACGATCTTCTGGGGCAACGTCTGTGAGCCCACGGCGAGCGTGGATGCGGTGATCTACGCGACCGGCACGGTGGAAGGCACCTCGGCCTGGATCGACTACAGCGTCGTCCAGGGCGCGCCCGAGAGCGTCGTGCCCGCGGGCGAGCGGGCCATCATTCTGGGTGCGGCCGTGTTGGCGGACGATCCCTTGTTCGTGCAGCCCGGCGTGTTCGACGGCTCGGGCGGGTTTGTGCCCGGCGACTACCACCTGCAGGAAGGCTCGCCCTGCATCGACGCGGGCAACCCCGATTTCGCGGCCTACCCCGGCGAGGCGGACCTGGACGGCGAGGCCCGCGTGCAGGGGCCCGCGATCGATATCGGGGCCGATGAGACACCCGCCCTGGAGCTCGTCGAGGCGGACGTGCATATCGTGCCCAACCAGATCTACAGGAACCTGCCCTGCCGGTGGATCCTGTGCATGGTCCGGATCGACCATCCTGAGTATGGGGTGCGGGACATCGACCGCGACAGCGTGGTCTTGAACGACACGATAAGCCCCGTGCACGTGTACACGCTGCGGCACGCCTTAATCGCCCGCTTCGAGAACAAGCACGTGCTCAAGGCCCTGGCGGCCGGGGACGGCGAGGTGACGCTAACCGTCAGCGGCCGATTCAACGACGGCATGGCCTGGGCCGGCGAGGATCAGGTCGAGATCAAGACCTTCCACTGGCGCTGGCGGCACTGGATGAAGAACCTGCGTCATGGCCGCTGGTTCTGATAATACCGCAAGGAAAGACGCCACGTCCCGACGGCCCCCCGCGTGCCAAACACGCGGGGGGTCTTTTTTTTGCCAAGACATCCGCCCTCCGGACATCAGATTTCCTATATTCTAAACGGGGGTGCACTCCGTGCATTCCGATTCCGGGGGGCGATCCTTCCGATTCGTCATTAGGAGGGCCGACTGATGAGAAAGCGAAAACAAACGAAACCACGGCGCCGGGGCATCGCGTTGATGCTGTCGCTGCTGTTTCTGGCCGTGTTCGGAACGCTGACGTTGGGCATGTTCACCATGTCGGCGGCCAATGCGCGGATGGCCTCGAATCATCATGAGGCCAACTCGGCGATGGCGGCCGCCCTGTCGGGCTTGGAATGCGCCAAGTACCTGGTGGCCCAGACACCCACCTTCGAGACCAGCCTGAACGTGGTCACCGATACCGAGGCCGACCAGGTTTGGACCAACCTGTGCAACACGGTCCTGGCAGCCAACATCGGGGGCGTGACGGCCGTGACCGGTCGGTTTAGCGATGCGACCGGCAGCGGTGACGAGATCCAAACCGCGCAGGTGGCCTTCGGGCCCAACGGCGAGCGGTTCACCGTTCGTTTCTACCGCTACGACGATGATCCTCTTACGCAGGAAGATGGTACCCCTAGACTATACGTGGCCAGTACGGGCCAGGACGACCAGGTTCAGCGGAGGGTCTCGATGCAGATGAAAATTGTCAAAGAAGCCCAGGTCCTCAACTACGCCATTGCCAGCCGCGGCCGGATGTGGATCACGCAGAACTCGATCATTCATGGGCCCGTTTACAGCACGTGGAACCGGCCCGAGGTCGGCGCGGGGATCGAGACGACGGCCGACACGATCGTCGAGGGCACGATCAACACGGCGATCTCCCTGGAGGACCTGCAGGCCCATGACCTCCAGATGGAAACGCTGGACGAGAACAACCAGCCCGTGTTCGACGAGTGGGGCAACCGCGTCGTCAGCCCCGAGGACGCGATCCAGGGCCAGCACGAGGGCATCAACTACGACGTGCAGTGCGACGACATGCCCGGCATGCGGGCCGAGGACTACGACACGAGCATGTACAAGGGCCTGTGCAGCACGATCGGCGAGCACAGTCGGATCCAAACCGAGTACTTCCCTCACGCCGAGGGGGATTTCGGCACGCCCAGCTCGAGCTCCAGCAAGCGGTACTACCGCCGCGTCTACGAGAACCAGACGTTCAGCAACGTGACGATTCCCAAGGGCACGCACGCCCTGTTCAAGAACTGCACCTTCGAAAACGTGCTGTTCGTCGAAACCAACCAGACCTACCAGGACAGCACGAGCCTGACGAACAACATCCGGTTCGAGGACTGTAACTTCAACGGGGCGATTGTCACCGACGTGCCCAGCACCAGCACCCATTGGAGCTGGTGGACGCGCAACGTGTTGTACTTCACGGGGGAAGCCACGTTCCAGAACCAGTCGCAGTTCCAGGAGACGACGATTCTGGCGCCCAACTTCAACGTCAACCTGGGCAACACCGGTGAGCTCGAAGAGGGCGCGGGCAATGAACTGCACGGGGCCATCGTGGGCGGCATCGTGGACGTTCGCGGCAACGCGGAAATCCACGGCACGATCATCAGCATGTTCGATACCAGCGCCTACTCCAGCGGATACATCACGAACATCGGTGCCGCCGACGACGGGGGCAGCGAGGGCGCCGGCTACGTGGGCGGCACGATCGAGATCACGCCCGATCCCGAACGACTGCTGCCCAGCGGCATTACCTCGCCCGTGATCATTCAGCCCCGGTACGAAACCTACCGGGAGACCCTGTAAGGCTCAACGGCGCAGCCTGTCTGGTTGCGCACCACTGGAAGGGGGAAACCGATGAAGACAGAAACGCTCATCCTGTTGGTGATGGCCGTGTTCGTCCTGGGACCTCTGGCAACGGCGCTGGTGGCCGACGAGCGTCCCGTCGAACCCGCGGGGCCCGCGGAGGTCGGTTGGCAAGCCGCTCAAGACGGCGGCGAGGGCATACCCGAATACCTCGCGGCCGACGACGCGGAAGATGGGCCCGACGAGTAGCCCGCTTGCGAGTGGATCGACCGTCCGGACCTCTCCGGACGGTCTTTTTTTGCGCGCGGAGCATTCGGTGCCTATGCCCCGCCCTGCCCCAATTGTCGGATGACGTCGATCAGGGCCTGGGTACCGTCGCGGCCCCGACCCTGAGCGGCCAGGGCCTCCAGGAGCTGGGTCACCAGCGCCGTGCCGGGCAGGGGCTGGCCGATACGACGGGCATGGTCCAGAACCAGCCGCAGATCCTTCAATTGCAGGTCCACCATGAACGCCGGGGCCATGTCGCCGGCCAGCACCTTGGCGCCGAGCACCTTCAGCGAGTGGCTGCCCGCGGCCCCGGCACTGGTCGCGGCCAAGGTCGTCTCCAGGTTCAGCCCGGCCTTCTCGGCGAACGCCAGGCCCTCGGCCATGCTCATCAGCGTGTGGATCACCATCACCTGGTTGGCCAGCTTGGTGGTTTGGCCCGACCCGACCGGCCCGCAGTGCGTGATCGTCCGGCCCATGGCTTCGAGAATGGGACGGACCCGCTCGACGACCTCGACGGGGCCGCCGATCATGATCGACAGCTTGGCCTCAATCGCGCCCTTTTGGCCCCCGCTGATGGGGGCATCGAGCAATTGCACGCCCTTCTCGGCCAGTCGTCCGGCCATCCGGACCGTGGCGTCGGGACTGATGGTCGACATGTCGATGCAGATCATGCCCGGCCGGGCCGCTTCGATCACCCCCTCCGGACCCAGCAGGACGGCCTGAACATCCGGTGTGTCGGTCACGCACGTGATCACCACGTCCGCCTTGGCGGCGGCCCGGGCCGGGCTGTCGGCCCAGACGGCGCCGGCGTCGAGCGCGGCCTGGGCCTTGGCGCGCGTGCGGTTGTGAACGACCACCGAATACCCCGCGGCCAGGAGATTGCAGGCCATCGGCCCGCCCATGATCCCCGTGCCGATAAATGCGATGGAAGCTTTGGCCATCGAATTACCTTTCGGATGCGTGACATGGCTTGAACGTTGAGGACTATAGAGGCAGCAGAGCACCCAAGATATGGTCAATCAGAAGCCACAATTGTGCCAGCAACAGCAGCAACAGTGGCGTCATAAACAGGACTTTCCGGTAGTCATGGTGCCCGAGCCTGTCGGCCATTGCCCAAGGCAACCCCAGGAGGATCAGAGGCGTGGAATACAAGAGCAGCGCCAACAGGGCGACCCGCTTGAGGAGGTGGGTGTCTGGGGCTTCGACGGCTCGTTGCCAGAGCTTGCCGATCATGCCGATGTTGAAGCGGATGTCCACGAACGGCATGTAGGAGGCCAAGGGGTTGATCGTCTCGTTGGAGCCGCAGTGCGCGCAGTAGTACGCTTTCGGGTCGCACGGTTGCAGGCACATGGGGCAAACAGGCGTCGCTTGCCCTTCACCACTTTGCGGTTCGTCGGTCACCGTTTCCATGGGCAACCCCAACTCAAGACCCCAATTGATCCGGACGGCACCCTCCATAGAGAGATACACTCACCCGGCTCCGGTATTCAGCACAAAGCGGCCCTGCCGGACCCGCCTGCGGCCATGCCCCGACGACTCTACTGCAACGGTCTGTCAGCCCAGACCCCGGATCCGCCAGCCGTCGCGGTACTGCTTGTGAACGAAGGCATTCGCCTCCGGCGCGTTGGTGAAACGCAGATTCCGCGCGTCCCAGAGCAGCTTCTTGCCGGAGAACCGCAGGCTCAGGTTGCCCAGTTGCGTCGTCTCGGTCAGCGGGCCCGCATAATCGAACCCGGCATCGGTCTTGCCCTGACCCAGGCAGGCGTTGACCCATTCCTGGTAGTGATCCAGCGACTTGACATCGGGCCGTTCATAGCCGCGGAACTTTTCCATCGGGTAGAGCTGCGGCCCGGCCCAGTGCGGCAGGACCATCGCGCCCTCGGTTCCGATGATCAGCGAGCCGGCCCCGGGCAGCTTCCGCTCGGGCGGCAGCTCGATCAGGCCCTCCGGCGGCCGCTTGCCGCCGCTGTACCAGTGGCCCATGATGGTCTTGCCGGCGGTATAGCGCGTGCCGGGGAACTCAAAGTGATGGATCTGCCACGAGGGATAATTCTCGCCGTTCCATTCATCGGCGGGCGCCTCGGTCTCCACGCTCAGGCAGTGTGACAGGTCCATCGCCGTGAAGGGCGGATCGAAGATATGGCAGGTGAAGTCGCCCATCATGCCGCTGCCGAAGTCCAGCCAGCCGCGCCACTTGAACGGATGGTACGTGCCTTCCTTGTAGGGCCGCATGGGCGCCACGCCGATCCACGCGTCCCAGTCGACCGTCGGCGGGACGGGGTCGGAGCCGGCGGGTCGGCCGCCGGTCGCGAACGGGCCGCCGTCTTTCCACGAGTGCCACTCCTTGATCGGTCCGAGCAGGCCGTCCTGGATGATCCGCACGGCCATGCGGTAGGCGATGTCGCTGTGGATCTGAATACCCATCTGCGTGACGACGCCCGCGCGCCGGGCCGCCTGCGCCAGTCGCCGGGCCTCGACGACCGTATGCGTCAGCGGCTTTTGGCAGTAGACGTGCTTGCCCCGGCGGATGGCGCTCATGGCGATGGGGGCGTGCATGTGATCGGGCGTGCTGACGTTGACCGAGTCAATATGGTCGGCCTCCTTGTCGAGCAACTCGCGCCAGTCGCGGTAGAGCCGCACATCGGCCTGGCCGTACTCTTCGGCAAGCCGCTTGGCCGCGGCCTTGAGGTTGTTTTCGTCCACGTCGCAGATGGCTACCACGCGAACCTTTCCCCCGCGGACGATGGACACCAAATCACTGCCGCCCATGCCCCCCACGCCGATGCAGGCGTGGTTGAGCTTGTCGGCGGCGCCCCAGACACGACGGGGCAGGATCATCGGCGCCGCGGCCGAGGCGGCAGCGGCGGTGAGGAACGAACGACGCGTCAATCGGCTTTTCATGGTCGGCTCCCACAAAAAAGGTATCTTTCAACCCTCCATTGTAGCACCAGCCGGCCCCGGCGGCAACCCGGCATTTCCGCCAGCCTATCATATGACATTGTGAGCGGTTATCGCTTGACAGGGGAATCGCCGACGGGTACAGTAAATATTAGCCCAATGAGGGCAACCGGTTCGCAGCATATTAGGGAGGCATTCAATCCATCTCCGTGAGAAGTTTTCCATGCGCGGGTCCGGCGTGTGCGAATGGCGTGCACAAGGGACCGGGCGGGAAAGAACATCAACTCACACGTGTAGGAGGAGTCTCATGAAACACCAAACGAAGCTTGTGGTACTGTGTGTCGCCCTGTGCGGCACGGTGGCGCTGGGCTGGCATCGGCCCGGCAGCGGAGAGCGGGGGGCCCTGGTGAAAGTCGTCACCACCTGGAACTCCTCCTGTTCGGGCAACAACGTCGAATCGTGGGATAACATGGTCCGGGGGTGGTATAACGAAATCACCAATCCCCTGCCGACGCCCTGGGGCCACTGGGACCGGGCCTGGTGGAAGGATGGCTTCTACCACAACGGCAACATCGTCGACAGCGACTTCGTCGATCCCTCACTGGCCGGTTGGGGCCGGGACTACCTCGATGACACCGGCATCGACGAACCCGATGCCCTCATGGTGGCCCTCCACGGCGGCGTCAGTAATGACGGACGCTGGTTTGGTCTGGTGCGGGTCGATGAGGCAGGCACGGGCAACTGCGCTGCCTGGCAGGGACACATGGAACTGGATTACGATCTCGAGTTCCTGCACCTGTCATCGTGCAACAGCATGAATCGGCCCGTCTGGTGGGGCAACGGCTGGTCCACGTCGTTCAAGCGGGTGCGGCAGATCGACGGGTTCCACGGGTGGATGTGGATTTCGACGTCGTTCACGGGACGCTACCGGAATTTCGCCGACGACGCGTTCGATTCCTGCGGCATCGCCATGGCCTGGATCGACAACCTGTACATCAACAACGTCTCCGGTTCCGAGGATCAGTGTCCCTGTGCCCGTGGCGTGGGCAACAACAGCGCGGATCTGTGGAATCGCATGTTCCACGAGCAGTATGACTGGGAGGCCGATACCGATCCGACGCCCAACGCGCACGGCATCATCTACATCCGCAACTGCGACCCGGCGGGGGAAAATCCCCTGCCGCCGGCCCCACCCTCCGAGGTTGACCCGGCCGTGGTCATTCCGCCTCCCCAGGACCCCTGGGATCTGCGCACCTACCGAGAGGCGCTGGACAAGGTGCTGCCCACCGTGATCCCCCCGGAGATCATCAAGGTCGCCGATGGACCCGCCTGGTTGGCGGAGATGAGCGTGCCCAAGGTCTCCGGGGCCGCCGACGACCAGGAGCGGCTCACGGAAGTCTTTCAGGAAGGCGGTTTGACCTTCGCCACGAACAAGGATGAGACCAAAGTCGTCAAGATGGACATGAACCGCGGATGGCTGCGCTATTTGAACGCGGAGCGCACGTTTGACTACAAGCAGTCGCCGCGCCAGGCGGTGAATCCGAGAGAGGCCGAGCGGCTGGCGCTGACGGCGCTGGCCGACCTGGGCGTGCCGGGCGAGGAGTGGGGCGATCCCCACGTCGCGACGGTGGGCGGCGAAAACCAGGACAGCAACGGCAAGAACCATGAGGTGTTCGACGTCGAGCAACTCGTCACGCTGCCGCGGATGGTCCAGGGTTTTCCCGTGTTTGATTCATTCGCCCGGGTGGCGGTCTCCAATGAGGGCGTCGTGCCGCGGATGATGGTCTTCGACTGGCCCCAGTTCAAACTCAAGTGGCACGGCGACCTCGGTCTGCGCACCCGCACGGATATTCTGAACCGCCTGGCCGCACAGTTGATGCAGGCCTACAGCGGGGCCCCCGTTCAGCCGCGCAGCGCGCAACTGGGATACGGCCGCGTCGGCCCGGACTACGTGCCGATGATGCGGGTGGCGATCCTGGACGAACTCGCCGGGCGGATCTTCGACGAGCCGGCGGTCCAGGGCCTGGAGGATGACCAGGACCTGGATGGCGTTCCCGACAGCCAGGACAACTGCCCCACGCGGCCCAATCCCGATCAGCGGGACGTCGACAAGGACGGCGTCGGCGACGCGTGCGACAACTGCCTGGAGGTGTACAACCCCGATCAGGGCGATGAAGACGCCGACGGTTTGGGGGACGCCTGCGACAATAACCAGGATGACGACGTGGATGAGCCGGCCTGCGGCGACGCGGCACACCCCTCGCCACCCGGCGACAACAACTTCGATTGCCGCGTGGACCTGGAAGACCTGGCCATCACCGCCGCCCACTGGCTGGTGGACTGCATGGTGAACCCGCTCGATCCGGGTTGTGCGGGCGCACCCTAAACTCGACGGACGCAACGTCAAACGCGAACGACCGAAACGGGCGCCGTCCCTGCGGGGGTGGCGCCCATCGTGTGCCGGACCGTCGGGCGGCTCAGTGAACTCGGGCTCTTCGGTCCCCATGCCCAAGACACCGGGGACGGCGTGTGCAAAAAAGTTGTGCGGCCTCGGCCTTGACAGGGGCGTCGGCGGCGCCGTACACTATATGGAGATAAAGGGCGTAATAAAGTTCGCCAAGAAAGGGAGCGGAGGTGCAGAGCACGTCGGTGTCCAGCCTGTTAGTCCATACATGATCCGGCCGTCTTGATTTGCACGGTGCCGCTGTTGTCATCGGGTGTGGTGTGATGTGGAGGATCGACGATGGTGATCAAGTGTGCGAGGATCTGGGTGGTGGTCGTTTTGGGGCTTTGCCTGATGCCAGTGCTCCGGGGCGACTGGTTCGAGGATTTCGAGGCCGATCCGTTTGACTGGTCCCGGTGGGACGTCTACTCGGCGCCTCCATCGGCCGGGTTCGGTTACACGGTGGAGGAGGCGGAGGGCAACCGCTACCTGCAACTGTGGGAACAGCAGGCCTACACGGGCCAGGCGGGCACGGGTTCGGCGTTCGGTATCGCGTTCATCAAGGACGATAATTTCGCCGACGTGCGCGTCGGAACGATCGTGAACGTGACCGGCGGGGCGTCGATGAACTACTGCGGCCTGGGGGCGCGGGCCAGCTACGTGACGGGCGTACCCAACTACGGCATCGTGGCCAGTGCGTATATCCTGCACGTCAATTGGGAGGACGGCCCGGCCAATCTGTCCATTGACATCGAAAAGGTCGTGCAACTCCAGAACATCATGCGACGGGACTTCAGCGCGGAAGTGCCGGGATACGCGCATCGGCGAAGCTACTACGCCGAGCTGGACGTGGTCGGGGCCAACCCGACCTACGTGACCGGCCGACTGTACGAGTATCCCGGCGGGCCGCTGGTCGCTCAGGTCGGGCCGATGGTGGACACCGTCGGCAACGATGAATGGGAGGATCCGGGCGTGCAGGATGCACCGTTCCTGTCGGGCAAGAGCGGCGTCTTCGGCCAGAATGAGCACGCCTCACCCGTAGGGTATCGGGTGACGTTCGACGACGTGTTCTCCACCTCGGCTGGCCCGGCGCCGGTGGCGCCCGTCCCGGCCGACGGGGCGCAGAACGTGGCCCTGAGCCCCACGCTCAGTTGGGTCGAGGCGGACTTCGCGGTGAGCCGGCGTGTGTGGTTCGGGCCGGCCGGGGCCATGACGAGTGTCGAGCCGGCGGGCCCGACCTATGCGCCGGGTGTGCTGCGGGCCGGGCAGACGTATCAATGGCGGGTCGACCAGATCGGCTCCGGAGGCGAGGTGGTGACCGGCCTGACGTGGACCTTCACCACGGTGGACGCCCTGACCGTGGAGGACTTTGAACCGTACGCCGATGATGAGGCGCTGCGGGACGTGTGGGACCCGAACGCCCTGACGCCGGGCATCGATCCCAACGGGTTGAACTTCGTGGAGACCGATGTGACCGCGCAGGGCGATCAGGCGATGCGGCTGGAGTACCGCAATGTGATATCGCCGTTCCGGTTGGGCTTCGCCCGCACGTTCGATCCGCCGCAGGACTGGACGACCGATGGGATCGTGAGTCTGTCGCTGGCGTTTCATGGCCGGGATGAGAACACGATTCAGCCGATCTTCGTGATGATCGAGGACGATCAGGCGCGGCAGGGCACGGTGGAGGCCGAGGACTACGCCGTCAAGGCCGACGAGTGGAATACCGTGTATGTGCCTCTGGACGCCTTTGCGGCGCAGGGCGTGGATCTGACCCGCGTGCAGCGGCTGATTTTGGGTGTGGGCGGCGGCAGCGACCCCGGCCAGGGCGACAAGATCGACGTGCTCTACGTGGACGACTTGCGCCTGCATCAGGCCCAGTGTCTTGCCGATCAGATCGACGTGGCTGGCGACGTGAACGGCGACTGCACGGTCAATCTGGAGGACTTCCTGGTGCTGGCTCGTAGTTGGCTCAACAGCGCCCTGGCCCCCGTGCCCTAAAGGCTGTTGGGGTCCACCGGTGCAACGAGGGGCTCGTGCCGAAGCGGCGTGATCCGCCAGGCACGGGCCCCTTCGGTTTCGCGCGTGGCCAGGAAGGTCCGCTCGACCATGTGGCGGCGTCGCGTGCAGCACACGTAAACACGGAAGTGGCCGGCGCCGTCGGGCTCCTCAGGATCGAGCCGCTCAATCCGGCACAGGCTGTGTGGACCGAAATCCGACGTGTCCAGCTCGCGCATCGGCGCGCTTGTGGTCTCGAAAGCCCCGGCGTTGCGGTCCAGCCATATAAGTGCAGCGGCGGCCAAGTTATGGGTGCGGGCCCGCAGCATCGCGTCGGTGGTCTGGTGGTTCATCGTCTGCCCCGTGCTGGTGACGATCACGATGGCCAAAGCGACCAGTGGCAGCAGGACCAGCACGGCCATCACAACGAATCCTCGCGATCGATGACTCGGGCTCATGGCATATCCTCCGGTCGCGAGCGGATGAAGAACACGTGCGCGTTCTTGAAATACTCTTCCCAGCGGCCCTCGCTCTTGCGCCGCAGGTGGGTGCGAATCTCGACCGCGTAAGGCCCTGCCGGCTCGGCCCAGGCCTCCCACTCGATGACGGTGTGCGGCAAGGGCCACGTCGCCTGGACCGCGGGTTGACCCAGTCCGTTGGGATCGGCGACGTGCCGGGTGATGCCGCCGGGCGTCCGGGTGTAGACGACCGGTCCGGCGACGGTCTGCAGCGGCAATGCATCGGGCCCGGACATCACGCCCAGAGCCGAATCGGGCAGGGTCCGGGCCGAGCGCACGTCGCTCTCAACCTGCCGCAGCAGGTGCCGCAGCGTGGTGTATTCATCGAAATCCTGCAAGTCGTCCGGCAGTTGCCGCATCAGGGTGTAGAACAATCCCGTCGAGATGGCCAGAACCAGGGCAAGCATGCCCAGCATCAGCATCATCTCGTTGAGGATCATGCCGCGGCGGCCCGGCCGCGCCAGCGGGATGTTGGCCGGTGCGGGTCTCATGGTTGGTCCTCCCTCGGCATGTAGCGGACCAGCCGAACCTGAACGGTGCGGCGGGTGCCGCGAAGCTCGCGTTCGGCGATGACCTCGAGCCGGTCCAGACCCTTCCAATCGCCCTGCCCCGGCGCACGCTGCACCTGCAACGCCACACCCGGCCAGAGCCGCTGCACTTGGTCCTCGCCAAGTCCCGTGCCGCGGGCAACCAGGCTGTCCAGCTCGGCTTGGGCGGCGGCCAGGCAGCGCATGCGGGCCATCTGCTCGGCGTTGAATCGCTTCGTGACGCCCAGCAGCGTGGCCAGCCCCACGCCGATCAGCAGCAGGACGCCCACGACGGAGATCATCTCAATCGTGATCCACCCTTGATGATGGTTTCGGATCATGGTGTTTTCCCTCACGGCGCCATGCCGGACATGACGCGAATCAGGTCGATCAGCGGCATGAACAACGCATGCGCGAACAGGCCGACCACGCCGCCGAGGAGCAGGATCATGATCGGCCCCACGGTGCTTCGGACCAGCACCTGCCGGTAGTCGTATGCGCGGGAGTAACTTTCTTCGAGCATCTCCAGCCGCTCGGGACAACCGCCGGGATCGAGCCGATCCTCAAACGCCCATGCCAGGGCGCTGCCCACGCCGGCCCGTCGGGCGGCCTCGGCGGGGGGTTGGCCGTTGACGACGGCCTCGTGCCATCGCTCCAGCCGCCGGGCGAAGCAGCAATTGACATGCTCGCGAGCCGTCACGGCCAAGGCGAAATCCACGGTGTGCCCGGCCCGCAGGGCGCTGCGCAGGATGCGCAGCGCCTGCACCAGGACCCGCGTTCGTTCGAGCCGACGTTGGATCGGAAGATACCAGCGGAAGGTGTCGGCCATCTTCTGCCAGGCGGTGGGTTCGGCCCGATTGCCGAATCGCCGCGTCGTTACATAGACCACCAGCCACAGTAAGACCGCCAGAACGACGCCGATGCCGATGGCCGCGGCGTGAAGAAGCAGAAACTGGCCAAACGCCAGCACCAGACGAGTCGTTCCCGGGAGGGTGCGATAGCCCTCGGTAACATCGGCCAGCACCGTGGCGTACACCGGTGTGATGAACGTCAACATGGCCATCATGATCAACAGGGCGACGGTGGTGACGACCAGCGGATACAGGAAGGCGACCTGCGAGGAGCGGATACGACGCCGTCGGTCGATCTGCTCGGTGATATCCCGCAGGGTGGATTCCACGACCTCGCCGAGCCGCCCGATCCGCTCCCCGGCCTCCACTGAGACCAGGACCTCGCGGGGGCACTTCGGATAGCCCAGGCGAACCGCCTGGCTGAGCGAATAGCCGCTCCGGAGCCACTCGACGATGCCCTTCAACGGCTTGCGGGCCGGCGACGTCTCATCCTGCGCGGCACTGTCCAGCGCCATGCACAATGGCAGATTCTGGCGCATCGCCGTGGCCAGGGCCTGCAGCACGTGGAGCGTCGTGGTCCGTCGTTTGGTCCTGATGTAATGCACGTTGAACGCGATGAATAATGCGAAGAGGATCGGCCCAAACGGCTGGAACAGCAGGATCAACAGACCCAGGCAGAGAAGGTAGTAGCCGATCCGCAGGACCCAATCGGCCACCACATAGGGCCAACGCGGCGTCGGCGACCGGGCCCCCAGCAACTTGAGCCGAATCACCGTCGCGGGAAAGATCAGCAGGGCGAGACTCAGCCCCGCAACGCTTGCACCATCGGGGCCGTCGGGGGCCGTGGACACGGCCAGGCCGATGCAGACCAGCCCCAGAATCGGTGAGCTGAGCAGGGCCGTGCCGGGCGCCCAGCGGGCCAGCATCACACAGAAGATCAGGACCAAGAATACGACTATCACAAGCCACATCGCCGGCGGTTCTCCGAGGCAAAAGGGTCTGTTACATGAGCACGCCCATGAATGACACGAGACGTATCAACGGCAGAAACATCGCAAGAACCGTCGCCCCGACAAGCACCCCGAGGAAGATCAGGAGCACCGGCTGAAGCATGGCCTGCAGCCGCGTCTGCATGAAGCGGGCGCGATCGACGTACATGTCGCTCAGATTATGCAGATGATCCTGCAGCTCGTTTCGCTGGCTGCCCAATTGCGTGGAATAGAGGAATAACCGCGGCAGGACACGGCACGTGGCGGCCTGCTCCATCAGCCCCTGCCCATTCTCGACGCCGGCGGCCAAGCGGTCGGTCTCGTCCCGCAGCAGTTCACTACCGGTGGCGCCCGCCGCCAGACGCAGGGCCTCCGGCAACGGCACGCCCGCCGCGACCAGCAGGGCCAGGCCCTCGGCCATCCGCGCGCACAGTCCGGCATGCCAGATCCGCCCCAGCAGCGGCGCCGCCCAGATACACCGCTCTCGGCGTCGCCGACCCCCGGCCGACGCCGAGAGCAGCCACCACACCAGGCACGCAGCCACCAGCACGACGGCCACCCCCGCCAGAATCAGCGGCATCCACCGCGCCACGGTGATCACCGCCTGCGTCAGCCAGGGCAAGCTGCCGAAGTCGTCGAACATGGACAGCATGATGCCGGCGTAGGTGGGCACGACCGCCACGAACAAGAGCATGACGATCGCCAACGTGATCGCCAGAACCACCAGCGGGTACGAGACGGCCTCGACGATGATCCGCCGCGTACTGGCGACCAACTCCAGATGGTGGTTCAGGCGGGTGAGCATCTCCGCCAGACGCCCGGATTGCAGGCCCGCCTTGAGCAGCAACCCATACAACGGCGGGAACTGCTGTTTGCGTTTCTCGATGGCCTGATCGATGTTCATACCCGCATCGAGCTCGTCGGCCAGTTCGCCCACGGTTCGTTGCATGCGGCGCGAGCCCAGATCGTGGGCCAGTTGCCGCAGCCCCTGTGACAGGGGCACCCCCGCCCGCGTGATCGACGCCAGTTGCTGGTTGAACAGCACGAACTCGTCGCGCGACATCGGCGTCCGCAACACGGGCTGGGTGACCTGCTCGACCTCGTTGACGGTCAGTTGCATCTCCTGGAGCAGCTCGGTCGCCTGATCGGGCGAGGTCGCCTCGATCGTGCCGCGCATCAGCCGCCCGCCCGCGGTCAACGCGTTATATTGAAAGACGCCCATCGTATTGTCGGTACCTCCAACAGGATCGGCTAGTTCGTTTCGCGTCCGAGGGCCTTTTCAACCTCGGCCGGTGTGGTCACGCCCTGGGCCACGAGCCGCGCGGCATCCTGAGCCAGCGTCATGTGGCCGCGCTGCCGCAGAAGCTGCTGCAACTGGTCCAGGTCCGTCTTGCCCAGCAACGCCCGACGCAGCTCGCCGTCGAGGCGAACCAGTTCGGCGATGAGCACCCGTCCGTGAAACCCGGTTTCCAGACATTCGCCGCAGCCGACGGGCTGCCACGCGCCGTCTTCATCGCGCCGCCGGCAGTGCGGGCACAACCGCCGCACCAGCCGCTGATTGAGCACCGCGCTGATCGCGCTGGTCACCTGGTAGGGCTCGATGCCCATCTCCAGGAGCCGCAGCAGGGCCCCGGCGGGCGAGCCGCTGTGCAGCGTGCTCATCAGCAGGTGCCCGGTGAGCCCGGCCTCGATGGCGATGCGGGCCGTTTCGGCGTCGCGAATCTCGCCCAGCATCAGCACCTCCGGGTCCTGACGCAGCAGCGAGCGAAGGGCCACGGGAAACGTCATCGGGCCCGTCGCCGAGACCTGCACTTGGGTCACGCCCGGGATGATCCGCTCGACCGGGTCCTCCAACGCGACGACGCTGCGGCCGCTGAAGCGTTGCAGGATGTATCGCAGCATCGCGGCCAGGGTGGTGCTCTTACCGCTGCCGGCCGGGCCGGTCAGCAGCAGGACCCCTTCGCGGCCCGCCGCGATTTCCGTGAGGGCCTGTAGGATGTTCTCGCGCAGACCCAACTGGTCGAGGTGCATCAGGCCGCGGTCTTCGTAGAACAGCCGCACGACGGCCCGTTGCCCCTGAATCGTCGGAAAGACCGCCAGCCGCATGTCGGTCACCTCCGTGGCCGCCGTGCCGGGGATCGCCTCGGCGACGGGAATACGGCCCTCCTGCGGGATGTCGTTGCGATAGGTCAGCACCTGGCCGAGCACCTTGAGCCGCGTGAGGACGTTATCCGAGACGATGGAGGGCAACTCCTCGATCGTCTTGAGTTCTCCGTCGAGCCGGTAGCGGATTGTCAGGCCCCGGCCGGTGGGCTCGAAATGCACGTCGCTGGCGCCGCGGGCCACGGCTTGGGCCAGCACGTCGCTCACGAGCGTCACCGCGTCAACGCGGCCTGCGGGTTTGTCGTCCTTTCGTGCGGCCATAGGCGTCCTTCACATCGGTGGTCGGCCAATATCTCCGGCCTCCATCGATAGGACGCGCAGGGATGCCGGGCGTTATCCGCCGAACAGAAAAAACGGCCCCGGCCCCGTGGGATGTTACTCTAAGGCCCAGTGGACGGCGTTGACCATCAGCCGCTCGAAGTCGTCGATGGGCCAGTCCTCCCAGTGGCCCAGGGACGTGGTGAAGACCTTGGCGTTTTTGTATCGGTGGGTCCAGGCCACGGGTTCGGGCTCTTGACCGGCGATCCGGCCATTCAGAAGGACGACGGCGCTATCGGCCAGCGGGCTGGAGCGGTACAGGGTGCCCTTGCTGACAAATCCCTGCGGCGACAGGCCGGCCAGGATCGGATGCGACGCGGCTGACGGCGCGGGGGTGACCTGCGTGCCCGCATCGGTGTTTCCATAGTGCCCGGTGTAGCGACAACCGAGGACCTCGGCGTCGAAGCCGGGCCACTGGGCCAAGAGCTTTGGCGAGCCATCAGCGCCGAGCCCCCCGGCGGGGTCGCGCACGGGGCCCCGGGCGTCAAACGCATGGCTGGCCGTGCGGATGCCGATCAGCGGCCCGCCGCGGTCGAGGTGCGCGCGAAGGAGGTCCATCTGCGCATCGGGCAGGGCACGGCGGCGGACGAACACGACGGCCAGGTCCGCGTCGCCCAGGGTGTGCAGGTTCTCGATGCGGTGCCGCTCGGGCCCATCGGCCTGGGCGATGCCCAGGGCGAAGTCGCAGGCGATATGGTGACGGTCCTCCAGCAGGCGGGCGAACTCCGGCAGTCGCTGCTCGGAGCGGTATTCCCGCTCGGCGATGATGAAGACGGTCTTGGGGCGATGATCCGATACGAACCGAAACGGCGGCCGGCCGGTCAGGTCGGTCGAGGCGATCGTCGGGCAGACGTACTTTTCGATGTACTCGACGATGCGGCTGGTGCCCGCGAAGTGGTCCACGTAGGGCGGGCGCCGCGAGTTGTACATCGTGTCGGTCAGGTCCCGCATGAGCACGACGTTCATGCCCCAGCGGGCCATGTTCCGCAGGCCGAAGGGCCGGCCGATGACGCACATGTTCGTGTGCACGCCCATGATGATCACGTTGTGAACGCCGCGCTGCCGCAGGACCGCCGCGATCTCCAGACCCGAATCGCTGATGACGTCGGGCTCGCGGATATCTATCGTGTCGATCTGACTTGTCCAGGGGCTGCCCTGCGGACACTGGGGCCGGCAGTCGCAGCCGCCGTCGGACTGGTCGATGGGCCACGTTGCGCCCTTTTCGCTCTCGAGCCCGTTGTTCCACCGGGCCAGCCAGTCCGGCAGACCCTCTTGAGACGCCTCGCGGGCCCGTTGCCGGGCCGGGTCGTCCGCGTAGGCCTCCATGCAACTGCTGGGGGCATGGACGATCAGGACGCCCCTGTCCCGGGCGAGCGAGACGACGCGGTTCATAAACGGGGCCATGTCCTTGACGCGGGCGGTCGCCCCGCGGCACCAGTGCCGGTTCCACATGTCGCAGATGATGATCGCCGTCTGCTCGGCGGGCCAGGTCTGCTTGTCGTTGACCATCCGAAACGCGCCCGGTGCCTCGGCCGAGGGCACCCGCCGCCGGGCATTGACCGTCAGCGTCTTGGCTGTGCAAGGAACGCTAAAAAAGACGAGGCTCATGCCCAGTAGCAGCCCGATGGTGGAAATCCGGGTTTTGCCGAATGCCAAATTCATCTCTCTTCTCCGCCGGTTTCGTTTCATTCCTGTCTGACGAGGTTGAACGGACTCAAAGCTCTATGCCGCCCACACCGGCCCGCACAACAGACATGGTAACCGTCCATCCATCTCGAAGGCAAGGCTGCGGGCGGGCAGATCCGGCGTGAATCGGTGACAGGACCGGCTGCTGAGGTTCGTCTTGATGGTGGATGCTGCTGTGAATGGAGGTCGATTATGAATGAGCTGTTCATGGCGGAGACGGAGCGCCTGCACAGCGCCTGGATGCGTCATGGAGACGAAAAACTGGCCAGGTACCTCGTCCGGGATGTGCAGGATCCCCGCATCAATCTGGCCAGCATTCTGACGCGACAGATTCTGCTTGAGGAAGCCTTGGGCAACCGTCTGGCGGGTTTGATGCTCGAGGAAAGACGATTCGCGGTCATCATGAATTGGTTTCTGGAGCGAATACGAGCGTATGGTCCCCGGCATTTGGACACCTTGCTTGACGCTCTTCTGGATGGATCGCCGGTCTGGAAGGGCTCGCCGGTTCCGGCGATTGTCTCCACCAGGTTCCAAGAACTCCCGGGTCCGGTCGGGGGGGTCGAGATCAACAACTACGTACACGAGGTCCTCTTATCCCGTCAAGACTGCTATAGCGAACAGGCCATTCCAGAACATGTCCTCAATACCTTTGAAAGGTTGTGGTCGAGTCGCATGGCGCAAGAGAGTGCAGCCCCCATCTCTGTTCTGGAAATCGCGTGTGGTTCGGCCAATGACTACCGGTTCTTCGATTCCTTTGGGGTTGCTCGATTCCTGGACTACCGAGGTGTCGACCTGTGCGAAAAGAACATCAGCAACGCTCGAAGTATGTTCCCCGGGGTGGCCTTCGAGGTAGGTAACGTACTTGCCTTGCGGTTCGACGACAAGGGGTTCGAATACTGTATGGTTCACGATTTGCTTGAGCACCTTTCCATTCCAGCCATGCATCAGGCCATTGACGAAATCTGCCGCGTGACGAGCAGAGCAGTTCTGATTGGTTTCTTCAGTCTTCACGACATCCCCGACCACGTGGTGGTGCCGGTCCAACCCTATTACAGGAACAAACTCTCTCTTCGGCGAGTCCGTGACCTGTTCAGAGCGCACGGGCTCTGCGTGGAAGTGGTGCCTCTCGCGCGCCTTGTGGCGTCACAGTACCAGTGCGAGTACGGGGGCAATCCCGGTGCATGTATTCTTACGGCACGAAGAACGGAATAGGCGTGGTCGTTAGGGGCTCACGCTGAACGCCATTGGCTTGACGACGGTTCCATCGTTTAATCGATGTGGCGTGTCGCCGAAATTGACCGTGACCCGCGTGCCGTCGGCGAAGACCGTCTGCTGCACGTCGCGGTCGGGCGTGAGAAACACGTGGTCGGGCATTTCCATATGGGCCGAATTCCTTGCCGGACTAATCGGGAGCCTCTGATAACGCGCCTGCAAGAAGCGCCTCCAGTATCAGCGCGCCTTCTCGGTTCAGTTCAAGGACACCTGAGCTCGTTCCATTCGCTTGGACTATATAGCCCCAATACGCCCCCTCGCCATCTGGCTTTCGAAGGAAGGAAAGCTGATGGGACGTCCCTGAAGTTTCGAGGGTCACCTCGTAATCATATATGGTTGAAAGGGCCATGCCCCGTCGCCATTTTCCCCCATGCTGGACGATGCAGGCTACCAATTCGTCGGCCATGATCTGAGGGTCCAATACAGCTACGGACTTTCCGGTCCGCACGTGCCTCACCGTGCAGCCCAAAACATCCGTCACGCAGGGGGAGAAGCACGAATACAAAGCATCGTGCTTGGCAGTCTCATATATTCGCATGAGCCACACCCCGACGACCAAAACCAGCACGCTGACTCCGATGCCAGCCGCCCACACCTGCTGTTTACGACGGAGTCTTGCCATCGCCAGCTCTCCTCACTACCCCGTGATGTAGAAAAACCGGCACCATATCATCGAACTAGTCCATTATATGCCGTCTCGTCATCGGCATGTTCAGGCTCCCGCCAGCATGTCGGCATATCCATAACCAAGCTCGCGGACAGTATTCACACAGGTCACACGGCCCCTTAAGGTTGTTGTTCGTAGCGATGACTGTTCGGAGCGATGGTCGTGCCGTCGACGGCGCGGTAGGGTGCGTCGCCGAAGTTGACCGTGATCCGCGTGCCGTCGGCGAAGACCGTGTGCTGCACGTCGCGGTCGGGCGTAAGGAACACGTGGTCGGTCATCTCCGCGTAGCCGACCGCCCGCACGACCGGGCAGATCGTCCGGTAGCTCTGCACGAAGCGATCCCTGTGCTCATTCCAAAAGCTGCGCGTGAACATGAACATCGGGGGCGTCGCATAGAGCACGTTGAACAGGTCGCGCTTGTCCCACAGGCTCGGCAGCTTGTTGTTGTAGTCGCCCCAATACCACTGCGCGACGACGCAATCGTGATACACCAACTCCCACAGCGGCAGCCGGTAGCGATGGCCGAGTTGGAACGTGGCCACGCGTTCGGGCACCTCGGTCCAGATGCGGGCCATATCCCGCCCGGCGTCGGGCACGCGATAGGGCCCCAGGCTGAGCATCCCCTCAAAGTAGTGCACGTACGGCACCGCCGCATCGTGGCCGGTCTCCGAGCCCGTGACCAGCTTCATGTCCTCGGACATGTACCGCAGGAGCTCCATCTTCCAGTGGCGGCTGTCGCTGCGGGTCATCGGGTGCCGCGGGTCGTAGCATTCGCGCCACGGGCTGGCCGTCGTCGTGTCGATGAACCGACAGCGGTACGGGTGGGTCTTGAGCTCTTCGGGCACGCGCTGCCGGGCGTGGTCGAGGGCCCGGCGGTCGCACAGCACGCCGCAGGGGTACATCTGGCCATCGCGGCCGCGGACCTGCCAGCCCTTGCGCCAATCGCCATTCGCATCACGCATCAGGTCATCGGGCCAGCCGGCCTGCGTCCAGTCCGAATGCACCCCGCGCAGCTTCTCGGCGACGATTTTCGGGTCCATCAGGTCCTGATAGATGTCGTAGCGGCTGGTCAGGACGCCGGGCATTCGGTTCAGCTCGGCGATCTCCTGCGGGGCGCACCGGCGGCTCCACAGGATCCGCTCGATCCCCGCCGCTCGCATATCCCGGACGAGTCCCACCGGGTCGCGCTCCCAGCACCACACGTTGACCGCGCCGATCAACAGATCCACGTTCGGATTGTCGCGGCGCTTGTCGGCGAGCGTCTTGAACGTGCCCCGCTCCTGAACGTATCGGCGATAGCGTTTGCACATCGCCACGTGGCCGCCGGCGTCGAAGAACACATAGCGCACCGTGCGCGGGTAGCCGAACAGGCCCTTCTGACTGTGCCATACCGGACCGATGCACAGGCAGCCATCGCGGCGGGCGATGCGGATGGCCGCGTCATCGGGCGTTTCCAGAATCCCCATGTGCCCGGCCCGGCCGTCGGTCACGCCCCAGAAGGCCATGCAGATGCCGTGCCCGCCATAGGCGATCAGTGTGCCCGGCGGGTCGACCGGCCCATCCACGGGATAGCTGATGCCCTCGTTCATCGGCACGACGAGAGAGTCGCCCGGCGCCGATTCGAACGGTCCGGGCCAGGCGATGTCCCGGCCCATGGGGCTTTGCCGGGGCTCCGGCCCATCCGGCGTGATCGTGACGGTGATCTCCGCGGCCTGCGGCTCCAGATGAATCGTGGCCTGGTAGGCCTGCGCCGTGGGGACGTGCATCCACGTCAGCAGGATCGCATCATCCCGGCGACGGGCGGCGATGAGACGGCCTTGGTCGGCGGAGCTGCTCTGCGTCCACCGGCGCCCGGACCGCCGATCCGTGACGTGCAGGGCCCCCGTTGCATCGACCTGGACGGACAGCAGGGCATTCGAGATCGCCAGGCCCTCGACCTGGTCCGGCGACAGCGGCTCGACGCGGCCCTTGCTGACCAGACGTGCGGCGTCGAACCAGACCGTCCCCGGTCCATAGCCGATGAGCCGCGGCTGGATGTGCGTAATGCCATCGGGGACGATAAAGGAGGAGCGGATCGACTCCCATTGCCCGGCCTGCCGCGCCTCGCGCCCGCCGAGCGACCAGTCCACGGCCCGACCCTGGGCATCGTAGGCCGTGACGCACAGCGTGACACTGCCGACGGCGTCCGCCTTACGAAAAACCTCGGCGGTGTACTCGAACCAGGCGTCCGGCTGCACGGCCAGGCGTTGGGCGTACTGGAGGCTCCAATCCTGCTGGCCGCGGTGCTCGATCCGCACGCTGCACACGCCGTCACGGCGGATCTGCTCATCGCGGCCGAGCGTGCCGGCCCCGGCCTGGCGCGTCCATAAGGTGCTCCACTGCGCGGGCCGACCCTCCTGCCACTGTTCAAAACCACCGTTTTGCAGCAGGTTCGCCGCCCCCGAAAAGCCCGGCCCTGGAAAGACCAGCACCAGAAGGCACAAACAAAAAGTCATCGATTGCACCCTTCATCCTTTCCCGCGTAATCCCCCTGTGACATAGCCGTTTGTCGGCCCCGCCTGGTCGGTCCGGCAGTGACCACCACGATTTTATCACCATCCGGCGTGTTGTGCCATACGGCTCAGGGGTGCGAAGCGTGGGTGCGGGTCATGAGGGACGCCGTCATGGGAGAGTCCCCCGGCGCAGTGGATGCGAACTTGTGACACAATTGCCCGGCCTGCCCGCGACGGACTTGTCCCGCACGCCTGAGAGTTCCGCCCGTTCTCAGGCGTTTTGCGCTCTGGGTCGGATCGGACAGGCAATAAAGCGTATTGCTTCCGGGCTTTGCCTCCGGTCAAGGTCGATCACAACGGACAACCACCACGCCCGCCGACAGCTTCGGCAGGGTGAACCGAACCCCTCGTCCCTCCAGATGCACCGCCCCCGGCTCGGCCCGCACGTGTCGGGGTCGGCTCAGGGTGTTGCGGGCCTCCAGCGAACCGGGCGTCACCTGCTCCATCCGGGCCTCGACAGGGATGGCCGCACCGGCGATCTCGATGCGCAACACCGCGTCGGTCTCGGTGGGATTGACGCCCTTGATGATCACCCGTCGGCCATCGTCGCTTCGCGTCGCGACCAGATTCAACGGCCGGCCATCCGGCTCCAGGGCCAGGCGCTGCGGCGCGTAGTGCCGCCGCCAAAGCTGCATCACCACGTAATTCGGCGCCGGGAACCAGCCCGTGTGATCGAAGTTGATGAAGGCGTTATCCCACTCCCGGGCCGAGACGTGCCGCAGAAACAGGGCCGGGCCGCCAATCTCGAATACGTCGCTGGATCGCTCAAAGGCGTTCAGCAGGCCGCCGGCGTATAGCCCGGTGCGCCAGTCCGTGCTCTGGGCGTTCCATTCCGAGCAGTAGATCTTCATGTCGGGGTTGTCGCTCTGGGCGATAAGCTCGCCGGTCCGGCGGAAGAACTCCTCATAGCGGAAGGGCCCTTCGGCGAAGCGGTCCGCGTTCTCGTAGTGATGGATGCTCAGGTAGTCGATGTGCTTGCCGCAGCCCTCGATGATTGCCCGGTTCCAGTTAAGGTCGAAGCCGCCGCTGCCGCAGGCGGCCAGCTTGATGGAGGGGTCGGCCTTGCGCATCGCAGGGGCGAACCGCCGGACCGCCGCCGCGTAGGCCTCGGCGCCCATGTGCCAGGTCTCGTTGTCGATCTCCCAGTAACGCACACCGTAGGGCTCGGGGTGCCCGTTGGCCGCCCGCACCTTGCCCCACGTCGAGTCGGCCGGGCCGTTGCAATACTCGATCCAGTCCAGCGCATCCTGCAGGTAATCGTGCGTTTCGGCGTCGGCGTTCCAGTTCGTCGTGCCGATGTTCACCACGATCAGCGGCTCGGCCCCGGCCCGACGACACATGGCGATGAACTCATCCGTGCCGTAGGTATACATATCCAGGTCGTCCCAGATCGACCGCGGGTGCGGCAGCCGCTTGTGCTGCGGGCCGACGCCCTGCTTCCATTGATACGACGAGGCGAAGCAGCCGCCCGGCCAGCGGATGATCGGCGGCCGAAGCCCGCGGATCGCCCGCAACAGGTCCGGCCGAAATCCGCCGGTCGCCGCCGCGTCCGCGCCCATGAGGCTCACCTGGTCGATGCACACGCGGCCTTGCCCCGTCAGGGCCACTTGCAGCGTGGCGTCATCGCACGAGAGCCGGGGCGTCAGTTCGAAGGCGTATTCCTTCCAAGCGCCTTGGACCGTGCCGAGGGTCTTCTCGGCCAGCACCGTCTCATCGTGGACCAGCCGCACCACCAGCGGGCCCTGCGCTTCACCCCGGGCCCACACCGAGCCGGTGTACCCAATATCACGACGCACCTTGAAGGGGCTTTGCCGCACGCCGGCCTCGGCGCCGTCGGAGGCGATCTCCAGACACAATTCGCTATTGAGCGGGTTCTGCTCGATCAGATCGCACGAGCCTTCGCCGAAGACCTCCCAGAACTCGGCCACGCGACGAACCGGCGTAACCTCGGGCAGGCCCTCAAAGAGCACGCGTCCATCGAGCGATTGCACGCGGATGTTGCGGAACTGCGCCGTCGTCTGCCACGTGCCCAGGCCCACGCGGCCAGCCAAGTGAGGCCGCTCGGCGTCGGTGTAGTCCAGCACGCGATCCTCGCCCAGCCACACCTGGAAATGGGGCCCCTCGCACCGCACGCGAATGCGGTACCAGCGGTCCGACTCGATGCGGCCGTCACGTCCTCGACCGACCGCCGCCCAGCGGCGGCCCTTGACACCCTTTTCGAATGCGTGCCGGGTATTGCCCCAGCCGCCGAGATTGGCCCAGTAGAACTGCTCATCATCCACGACGCGAAACAGCACGAGGAAGCCCTCGGCCCCGTTGGTCTTGCGGGCCTCGAACGTCATTTCGTAGTCGGTCCATTCCGGGGAACCGAAAACGTGCCGGATGTTGTCCCCCAGGGCGGTCTGCGTGAGCATCCCTTCGCGCACGCGCCAGCGGCCCGCCCCGCTGCCGGCGATCTGCTCGAAGCTGCGGTTCCACACCAGTTCGCCCCACAGCCCGCCGTGCACGGAATGGTAGATGTGCTCGAGGAAGTGCCCGTAGACTTTCTCATCGATGCGTCCGACGACGCGGTCGGCATCGATCGTGAACGTCCGCTCCGATGGCAGACTCCCGGCACCCAACGCAACGCTTGTCACAGTCCAAAGGGCCAATACAGCAATTCGCATTGTGGACAATCCTTGATTGTGAAGGCTGGCAGCCGACCGTCATGGGGTCAGCCGCCAGCCTTGTCGGTTCTCGTTTACATGGGGTCCGGCGCGTGTCTTGACACGCCGGGTCTACACTCACACCCTTACGGCACAGGGGTAATTCCGCTGGCCGTCCATTCCGCGGCCAGGGCCGCCAGGTCTTCCAGATCGACCACGCAGTCGCCCGTCAGGTCGCCTGCGGGCGCGTCGCAGTACGTGTCCGGCAGCGGCTCATCCGGTCCAGCCTGGTAATGCGCCAGGATGGTTTCGTCCGGCAGCGCCATATCGTAAATGCGGAACTCGTTGTAGCTGCCCCTGAAGAGCTCGTCGTTCCACTGCGACCGGCCCAGCCAGTTGTTCACATCCGGCAGATCAGCCAGCTTGAAGTGGATGTCATTCTCGGCAAGGAATTCGCCGTTGCGGTACAGACGCACCTTACCGGTCGTTTCATTCCACGTGACCGCATAGAACATCTCCTGGCCGACATCCACCCAGCGGTTGACCGGATCCACCACGCCCCGCACGACGCGCGGTGACGGACTGACATACTCGAAGTACAAAGCGCCCTTGTTACCGCGCGGCGTCAGGAACAAGAAAGGCGAAACACCGCCACCGGGGGAGGTGTTCTCTCCGCCGTCTGAGACGCCAAAGTCGAACAACCGTTGCCACCAGGGATCCGCAGCCAACGTGGCCCACATCTCGAAGGTGACCTCGGGTCCCAGGGCCGAGATCATGCCGTTTGGCAGGTCCACGAAGTCACCGTTGTTATCGTTGGACAGCTGTCCCGTGTTGCCCAGGATGAGCTGGCCGTTCTCGAAGCGTGCGTTGCCGGTGTTGTTGACCAGCACGCCGTCGGCGTCGCCCACCCGGTCGTTCGGGTCGTTCGTGAAGTCATACCGGTGGATCAGGCCTATCTGGACGTCCAGGCGAACCACGGCGGAATCCACCGCCCCGGCCACGTTGCTGACCTGGCAGTAGTAACTGCCTTCATCATCCAACGTGACGGCCGGAATCGTCAGCACGTTCTGGTCCGGACCGATATCACTCATGGCGATGTCGTCGCCTTCAGCCACGCGGAACCACTGATAGTCCACCGACCCGCCGCCGAGGTCCACCGCCTCGCACGTCAGGACCGCATCAGCCCCCAGCAAAACGCCCGTCGAGACCGGCTGTACCGTGATCACCGGCACCGCCGGGGCCGTCTTGAACCGCCACAGCCGACCCGTGTAGACCGTCGGATCGCCGCCTTCGTTGGCGTCCCGCACGTCCACGCGCCAGTAGTAGTACGTGTCGGGCAGCAAAGGCTCGGCCAGATCATCCAGATCGAAGCTGTTGGTCGCCAGGTCCGCCCCCACCCGAGGCAGCGCCACGCCATTGGCGTCCGTCCCCAGGTAGAGGTCGTAGCCCAGCAAGTCCACGTCGGCGGGCTCCTGCCAGGTCAACAGGCCATGCGCATCGACGTAGTCCTGACCGCTGGCGGGGAGGGGACCATACGCCCGCACCTGCGGGATGGCCGCATCCGGCCCGGCGGCATAGCTGGCGGCCACTTCGCTGCCGCTCAAGGGCGCGTTGTAGATGCGGAACTCGTCGAAGCTGCCGACGAACATCGGGTCGTTCCACTGGGCACGACCCAGCCAGTTGTTGTTGTCGGTGATGGCCGTCAACGGATAGGTGAAGCCGGTGCCCGTGACCACGGGCGTTCCGTTCAGATACATCGTCGCGGTCTGGTTCGGCCCGTCCCACACCACGGCGACGTGCCGTTGAGCACCGGTTGCCAACGCCGTGGTCTCGATCCAGGTCTCACTCTGAGCCGGATCCGGGTGGTTGTTCCCGAACCGCATCGTGATGTCCCCGCTGCGCGGCGTCAAGAAGATGTAGAACGAACCGGGCGCTCCCGTCGAGGCGTCTTCTCCACCGTCGCTGGTGCCAAAGTCGAAGATCCGCTGCCAACTCGATTCGGCCGGTCCGTTCCACGTGACCCAGGCCTCAAACGTGGCTTCGTTCTCGAGCAGAGCGGAAATAATGCCGTTGGGCAGGTCCACGTAATCGCCGTTGTTGTCGTTGGACCACCTGCCGCCGTTGTTGCCCAGATCCAGTTCCCCCCCGACGAAGGCGGCTGTGCCTGTGTTGTTGACGACCGTGCCGTCGGCGGCGCCGATCGAGTCCGACGCATCGGCCTCGAAGCTGTAACGATGGACGATCTTCTCTTCCAGGCCGGCCCACGCCAGACCCATCGCCATCGTCACGATCAGACCTACAGTAAAAACGTGACGTGTTCGCATAGTCCTTCCTCCAAAAGTGAAAAGCCAAAAGACATGCCTTTACGGCTTGGCGCACCGGCGTCCGCACCGGCAGCCCGGAAAGTGATCTAGCGCATAGGCCGCACCTCCACAATCCAAATCACCCTGCCTGTTCCAAAACCACCATCATTCCATCGTAAACCAAGATATTATAGCACCCATCGTGGAACAGCAAAACGCCAAATTGCGTCAACCATTCGCCACAATGCGAACAGCCTGCCTGGGCCGTGCGGTCCTGGCGGCCTCAGGCATCCTGGGCCAGGCCGTATTCAGCCAATCTCCGCCGCAATGCCGCGGGCCCCTCGAACAGGATGCCCTTCATGCCGACGGCGCGGGCGCCTTCGACGTTGCCGGGCAGGTCATCCACGTACAGGCAGCGATCGCACGGTGTGGCCACATTCTCAGCGGCGGCGCGGTAGATGCGAGGATCGGGCTTCATCGCCCCGACCTGGAAGCTGAGCGTGGGCCTCTCGAACCACGCCAGGAACGGGTAATTCTCGCGTAGAAAGCCCCAGTGCAGCGGGTCGGTGTCGCTCAGCAGGCCCAGCCGCACCCGGCCGCGAAGCTCGGCGACCAGCTCGGCCATGCCCGGCATGGGCCTGAAGATGCCGCACCACATCCGCCGAAACGCGTCAAAATCCAGGTCGAGGTCGAGCTTTTCGCACAGGGCGGCGTGGAACTGCACGCTCGTGATGCGGCCGGCGTTATACGCGGCCATGATCGGGTCGGTCATCACCCGCTCGATCAGCAGGGAGGGGTCCGCGTGCGGCTGGCCGGCCAGGACCTGCCGCGCGAGCGTGAGCACGTCCACCTGCACAAGCACCCGCCCCAAGTCGAAAATCACCGCCTCAATCACGCCCATGGCCCATGAGAAAAATGATTCCTGACCCATTCATTTCATGTACTTCTCATCCTACACGCCGCACATCGAGCCGACAAGGGGAACGCATCTGAGTCGTCCCCGGCCTCGAAGAGGAAGCCACGGGACTGGCGGGGGTGGCCCCATCATCATTCCGAGTCCCGACGCAGTGCAGGCCACGATCCTCCCCGTCATTCCGAGCGCAGCGGTGCGAAGTAGAGCGAAGCACCGCGGATCGAGGAACCCGTTCTTCAGCGTCGCGCAGCGACACCGCTGATGTCGTTGCGTCATGGCATTGGGCGGCTGGCGGGTTGCGTCACGGTGTTGAGCGTCTGGTGGTTGCGGCGTGGCGTTGAGTGGCTGGAGATCAACGTTCACCCCCCATTGAAGCGAATGTTGCGGCATGGCGTCGGATGCCTTGCGGAAGGGCTGTTCGAACCGATCCCTCCACTCCGGGCCTTCGGCCCTCCGGTCGGGATGACGGGCAAGGGGGGCCTGCACAAACGTCCGGTGGGCTGTGCCTCGCGGGGCATGGGGTTTGCCACAGAGGGCACCGAGGGCACAGAGGCAACCCGGGCAAGCCAAGTCTGCTCTGTGGTCTCTGTGATTCTCTGTGGCTTGTCCTGCCCTTGCGGGCTGTTCATCCTGTCCGTGCCCGTGCGTCGGGTGGCCTCATCATCGTCATTCCGAGTGACGCGGTGCGAAGCAGAGCGAAGCACCGCGGATCGAGGAACCCGTTCTTCAGCGTCGCGCAGCGACACCACTGATGCAGTTGCGTCATGGCGTCAGGTACCTTGCGGAAGGGCTGTTCGAACGGGTCCCTCCACTCCGGGCCTTCGGCCCTCCGGTCGGGATGACGCGGAACGTGGCGGCGTGGCCCGGCCAGTCAAAAGGCCGGCAGGGCGGGGTCATCGTTGGGGGCGATCGCGACGCCCTCGATCTCGACAAGCCACTGCGGCCGGCACACGGGCGCGGCCAGCAGGATGCAGGGGATCTCGGAGACGACCGTATCGAGGTAGTCCCGCACCACGGCCGCGTCGCTCAGGTCCCGCAGGTACACCAGGGCGTACATCAGGTCACTGAGCTTGCCGCCGCCGTCGGCCAACAGCGCCGCAACGTTCTCGAACGCCCGCTCGGTCTGCTTGACCACGTCGCCCACGTGCATCACGTCCCCGTCCTTGTTGATACTGGCCGTGCCGGAGATGTGGAAGTGGCAGCGATCGCGAAAGGCGATCCGCGTGCCGCGTTCGAACGTCACGTTGTAGGCGATCGTGTCGCACAGGTAATCGTGCGCCTTGAGGTGGTACACCTGTCCCGGTTGCAGCCCCAGCAGGGAGAGCGCATCGAGCGAGACCAGCGTGTCGGCGTTGGCGCCGTGGCCCTCGATGCCCGTGCTGGCGATATAGTGCGTCTCGGGCGTCAGGCCATGCCGCGCGAACAACTCCCGCCGCGCGTTGACCATCGCCCGGTAGTTGCGGTCCACGTCCCGCATGTAGACCCACGTGCGGACGGTGTTGTCGGCCAGTGTGCCGCCGTGCCGATGGAGCAGGTCGACGAGCTGCTCGAACAGCACCTCGGTCTGGGCCGCGGCGCCGCGGGTGCCGTTGACCTCGGCGAGGTTCGTGAACCACAACTGGCTGATCCCGTCCCGTCGCAGCAGCAACTGCTGGTTGCTGACCACCTCCTTGTGCAGCGACTCATCGGCGACGTGATACGCGAACATCGCGATCTTGGAGCCGTTGAGCGGGGGCTGCTGAATGATCGAGGCGGCGACCTTCTCGCGGGCGGCCCCGTCGCCGCACAGCGGCGAGTGCTTGAGCAGATCGACCTGGTTGGCGGCGTCCGACACGAAGAACCGCCGGTACACCGCCGTGTCCCCGTGCAGGCCCAAGGCCTCCAGGGCCTGGGCATACTCGCGCTCCATGACGGCCACGGCCCTGTCGAACGGCGTCGATTCGGCGCCCTCCACGAACAAAAAGCACTCATCGGGACCTCGCCCGGATGAGAACTTGCGGAATTGGGCATGGGCCCGTCGGGTCACGCGTGTTTCACTCATTCAATGGCACCTTGTCGATTACCCAGGGTTCTCCGGGGCGGGTCCCTCGGCCTTGTTCGCCGTCGCTGTCCCCCAAGACGTTTGTCCGGGGCGGTTTACTGCATCGGCGGCCGCTTTCCGACGGCCAGTGCGTAGATCGCCCGGCTTTCCACACGATACTTGCGCTCGTAGTTGGTCCCCACGATTTCGCCTTCCGCGGCGCCCGCCGGCCGCTCGAACGGCACCTCCTGCCACCGGTCGGCCTGCCGGGCGATCACCTCGCGGGCGGCCTGGTAATATGGCTCGTGATCGGTGACGAACTGAACGATGCCGCCGGGCCGCAGGGCCCGCCAGAGTTGTTCAACATTCTGATCCTGAAAGAAGCGCCGTTTATGATGTCGCTTCTTGGGCCAGGGGTCCGGGAAGTACACGTGGAACGCCTCGACCGTCTCATCGCCCAGAGATTGTCGAACGAACGCCGCCGCGTCCGTCCGGATCAGGCGCACGTTCGTGACGCCCCAGCGGCTCATTCGATCCACCGCGTACCGATAGTACCGGTTGGCCCACTCGACGCCCAGGAAGTCGCACTCGGGATGGGCTCGGGCCTGGTCCAGCAGGAAGGTCCCCTTGCCCGATCCGATCTCGACGTGGACGGGGGCGACGCGGCCAAACAGCGCCGCAAGATCCAACGGTACGGAGAGCGTTTCGGCATGGACCGATATTTGCTCATCGTCGCGGATTATACGTTTTCGTGCACACACCGCCATGCAAAAACGCCGCTCCCCACCCCACTTCGCCGGGCCCAGCCGCCGGAAGGAGTGCCCATTCCAGTATCAAAAACCCTGACAAACCTTTATTTTGCCAAGATTTCCGGCTAAAGTCAAGCGTCGGTCCGTCCGACACGGAATCGGCAGAACCCGATGCCCCCCGAGGCGTAGAAAAACGCGCCTTGGAGATAAAGGCGCGAGCGAAGGGGTCCGATAATGATCCGACCGGTCATCACGCTGCGACGGATACGCATCCTGGTGGATGTCGATACTCAGCAGGACTACCTCTTGGCCGATGGGAAGGCTTGCGTGGAGGATCATCGGCACATTCTTTCCAATATCCGTCGCCTCGTGGCCTGGGCCCGGCTGAAGAACATTCGCATGATCTCCACCGCGCGGGTCAATCCGCCCGGGCAGGCGGGGTTGGACTTCTGCGTGGCGGGCACGCCGGGCATGCGCAAGGTCCCCTATACGATCCGGCATCGTCACGTGCGTTTCGAGGCCGACGGCTGCACCGATCTGCCGCGCGACATCCTTCGCCGGTTCGACCAGATCATTGTGAACAAGCGGTGCGACGATCCCTTTGACGAGCCCCGGGCCGACCGCATTCTCAGTGAGTTGCGGGTCACGGAGTTTGTCGTGTTCGGCGTGCCCACCGAGACCGCCGTGAAGAAGACCGTTCTGGGTCTGCTGGCCCGGCGTCGCAACGTCACGGTGCTGACCGATGCCACCGGCTGGTGCGACCGCGAGGCCGCCCAGATCGCCCTTCGCCAGATGGAGGCCAAAGGGGCGACACTCACCACGACGCGGACCGCCTTGGGTGTTTCCCATCTGCAATGCGTTGGGGTGTGCGATTGCCCCGTGTGTCGCGCCCGGCAGAAACAATCGACCCTTCGCGCCGGCGCATAAACGCGGCGAGATCACCCTCGATCAATCTCCTCGCATCCTGTCTACCCTCCAGGGCGTTAGTTGGTACACTGTCGGGGGCTCCGGCCGTTGCATGGCGGACGGGCCGGGTCATCGCAGGTCTCTGGAGCCGGTCACGATGTGGGGATGGACGGGATGGATCATTGCGGGGGTGTTGGGCCTGGCTTGCTGGCCCGTGGCGGCGCATCTGCGCCGGCTGCGACGGCGAAAGCGCCTGCTTGACCAGCCCCTGTCGTTGCGGGACCAGGCGATTCTGCAGGGCAATGTGCCCCTGTACCGCCGGCTGCCGGAGGGCCTGCGGCGGTCGCTGCACGGGCTGATCCAGGTGTTCCTCGCCGAGAAGCGATTCATCGGCTGCGGCGGCCTGGAGGTGACCGACGAAATGCGGCTGACGATCGCGGCCCAGGCCTGCATGCTGCTGCTCAACCGCCCGGGGCGCTTCTTCCCCAAGCTCCGCACGATCTATCTGTACCCAAGTGCATTCGTGGTCCGGCACGCCCGCTCGGATGGCCTGATCGAGACCGAAGACCGCGAGGTGCTGGCCGGGGAATCGTGGCACCGCGGGCCCGTCGTGCTCGCCTGGGACGAGGTCCGTCGCACGGCGGCCGATCCCCGCGACGGGCACAACGTCGTGCTGCACGAACTGGCCCATCAGCTCGACCAGGAAGACGGCGTCGTCGATGGGGCGCCCGTGCTCGAGAATCGCTCCAGCTATCGCTCCTGGGCCCGCGTGCTGGGGGCCGAATACGCCGCCTTGCGGGCCGCCGACCGCGCCCGCCGCCCCACGGTCCTGGACGACTATGGCGCGACCGACCCGGCCGAGTTTTTCGCCGTCGCCACCGAGGCCTTCTTCGAAAAACCCCGCGAGATGGCCGGCCGGCATCCGGAGCTCTATGAGCAGCTCCAGGCCTTCTACCACCTCGATCCGGCCGCCTGGAACCCCTGATCGCCGCGGCGAACGCGCGTTCTTGGGGGTTGGGGCTTTGTTCGGAGGGCCTGATCCGTATAATGCCGGGCGACGATCGACTTTCCGGTATGAACCACAGGAGAACCCATGGCGCATCTGTTTATCAGCGATATTCAGCCCGGCATGAGCGTGTGTGACGTGTACATGGTCACCCAGCCCATTCTGCGGAACACGACCCGCGGAGACTTGTACATCGCGATGTACCTGTCCGACCGCACGGGCAAGATCAACGCCCGCATGTGGCAGGCCACCCAGGCGATCTACGAGCAACTGCCCAGCAGCGGCTTTGTCCGCGTCCGGGGCAACAGCGAGCTCTACCAGAACTCCCTGCAGATGGTGGTCAACGACGTGCAGGTGGTGGACTCGGATGCGGTCAACCTGGCCGACTACCTGCCCCGGACCGACAAGAACATCCGCGAGATGGTCGATGACCTGCGGCAGATGCTCGCGGCCATCGAGGACCCCTCGCTCAAGGCCCTGGTCGATGCGTTCCTGGCCGATACGGACCTGATGCGCCGGTTCTGCACCGCGCCGGGAGGGATGCAGATCCATCACGCGTACTTGGGCGGCCTGCTCGAACACGTGCACAACATGATGCGTTGCGCCGCGGCGATCCTCCCGTTCTACCCGAAGGTGCAAAAGGACCTGGTCCTGGCGGCGATCTTCGTGCACGACATGGGCAAGATCGAGGAACTCAGCTACGACATGACGTTCTCGTACACCGACGAGGGCCAGCTCATCGGGCACCTCGTGCAGGGCGTTCGCATGATCCATCAGAAGGCCGACGCCCTGGCCGAGGCGGGCACGCCGATTCCCCGCGACACGCTCAACAGCCTGCTGCATATCGTCCTGGCGCATCATGGGCAGTATGAGTTCGGCTCGCCCAAGCTGCCGGCCACGGCCGAGGCCTTTATGGTTAGCTATCTGGATAACCTCGACGCCCGCATGAACCAGGTCACCGGCGTGATCGACAACGATCCCGGCAACGATGACTGGACGCCCTATGTGCGGACGCTGGAGACCCGCCTGTTCAAAAAGCGGCCCCTCATGCCTTGACCGCCTGTTGAAGAAGGCCCTCTCTTCTGTCATTTCGGACGTGATCCGGAATCCGCATTATGCGTGGCAGGAGTTCTACACGCTGTGGGTGGCATGGCCACGCTAACAGCCTGTTGAAGAAGTGTCACCCCGGACTTGATCCGGGGTCCACGCTCGACGCGTGGCGTGTCCTCTGCCCGCAAGGCGTGGATTCCCGCTTCCGCGGGAATGACAACAAGGGCCGGTTTCTGTGCCCGTATGTTTTTCAACGGACAGCTAAGCGTGGCCCTGGCGTGATGCGTGGGCCCGCATCGCCAGGACATGCCCACGCGAGCGTGGGCATGCCACCTGGCCCACTCCGGGCCTTCGGCCCTCCGGTCGGGATGACGGCCAAGGGGGGCCTGCGAATCCGTTGGGTGGCATGGCCACGCAAAGCGTGGCCATGGGACGACGAACGCCCCCCTGCATCGCCAGGTCATGCCCACGCGAGCGTGGGCATGCCACCTGGCGCTGTTGGTCGGGCCGAGCGGGGATATGCCATCCCGACTCCCCGAACGGGTGGCCCCATCATCGTCATTCCGAGCGACGCGGTGCAGACCACGATTCTCACCGTCATTCCGAGCGAAGCGGTGCAAAGCGCAGCGGAGCACCGCGGAGGCGAGGAAC
>Ga0209163_1000847_pt1 | contig 43382 bp, 43 predicted proteins | sample MTBAKSrepl2MetaG_FD_187457 | JGI IMG/M metagenome (GOLD analysis project Ga0209163, IMG submission 187457) | Enrichment culture microbial communities om Arthur Kill intertidal strait, New Jersey, USA, that are MTBE-degrading - MTBE-AKS2 (Arthur... | ecosystem: Environmental > Aquatic > Marine >...
CTGCTTTTTGTGTCATTCGCCGATCGATGGCTTTGTCCAAATAGGTCTTGCGTTTCAGTTCTTCTTGGGTCATTTGAATTGTCCATTTCATGTAGTTAATTTTCATGCCTTTTTAGGACATTTCTAATTTGCTACTTTAGGACATTATCATGTTGCCACTACATTCGATCAATATTGGTTATTAACTTTTGAAAAGTGACGTATAATTAAGCCACTATACTCGTTCAAGTTAGGAGGAATAAATTATGGCAAGTGTAACGTACAATCATGTTTGGAAAAAGTATGGCGACGTTGTCGCCGTGCAAGATCTCAATCTTGCAATCGAGGACAAAGAGTTCCTGGTGTTAGTCGGTCCTTCCGGCTGCGGTAAGACCACGGCTCTGCGCTGTCTGGCTGGCCTCGAAGAAATCACTGAAGGTGAAGTTTTGATTGGGGACCAGGTTGTCAATGATGTGGCGCCAAAAGACCGCGACATCGCGATGGTCTTCCAGAGCTACGCCCTTTATCCCCACATGTCCGTTTACGACAACATGGCCTTTGGTCTCAAGCTGCGCAAGCTTGATAAAGCCGATATCGACCGCCGCGTGCAGGAATCTGCCCGCACTCTGGGTATCGAAGCCTTGTTGAAACGTAAACCAAAGGAACTCTCAGGCGGTCAACGCCAACGTGTTGCTGTTGGTCGAGCTATCGTTCGCGAGCCTAAGGTATTCCTCTTCGATGAGCCCCTCTCAAACCTTGACGCAAAATTACGCGTTCAGACCCGTGCTGAGCTCTCCAAACTGCACAAGCGCCTTGAGACCACCTTCCTTTATGTCACCCATGACCAAACGGAAGCCATGACCATGGCAAGCCGTATCGCCGTAATGAACAAGGGCAAGCTTCAGCAGCTGGATACCCCCCAGATGCTCTATGATCACCCCGCCAACCTCTTTGTGGCTGGCTTCATCGGCTCTCCTGCTATGAACTTCTTCAACGGCAAGGTTGTTGTTGAGGATGGACAAATGTCAGTGGACATGGACACCTTCCGAGTGAAGGTCCCCCAGCACTTAATGGCTCGCTATGAGTCTGTGGTTGGGAAAGATATCATTTTTGGTATTCGCCCAGAAGACATTCACAAACCAGAATTCGCTCCTCCAGGCATCACTGCTGAGCTCGTTGATGTCAACGTGGATGTGACCGAGTTGATGGGTAATGAAATCTTCCTTTACCTGGTCAATGGGACCCACAGTTTCACCGCCCGGGTTGACCCGCGCACCCAGGCCAAGTTTGGTGATAAGCTGCAAGTTGCCTTCAATATGGACAACATCCACATCTTTGACCCCAGCCTTGACCCTGAGAACCCACCGGTTGTTGGTGATCCAACCATCAAATAGTATATTTTTGGTTACAAAAAGTGCGCCTTCACAGGCGCACTTTTTTTATTCAGATTTTTGGGAATCGGAGAAAAGCAGGCAATTCGCCTTTAACTAACCTTGCGTGCTCTTCTTTTCTTCGTCAGCAGTACCAGAAGTACACCAATCAAAAGCGCAAACCCAATCACTAAAATAAAGGCATCACGCCAGAATTCAAATGGAAACAGGCGGATCAAAGTGGAGGATTGCGAAAAGGTCCAGGTGCCATCCTGGAAGAAAAGGCGATGGAAATATTCAAACAACTTATCAAAACTGACAGCCAAAAAGACTAATAGCGCGCCCAATAGACCATTTGTGATCCAGCCGCCAGCATTGAACGTCTTACGGATGCTCTCCCACTGCCGCATGATCAGAAACCACAACAAAATCGCAATGCTTACTCCCCCCAAAACATACCAAACCGTTGAAGCAGACGTAACCACATCCTTTACGTCCACCATGTGAGAAAGCTCATCAGGCGTATACATCTTCTGGCCAGTCTCATCCTGAAGATTGCCCAGGTATTCGATATCTTCATCATTGGTTAAATAGCTGACCGCATAATCCGACCATTTGGTGCGTTCCTGGACAGTGAAACCATAGGGATCCTGTGGAAATGCCGCCCTTTTATACTCAAAGGCGGGAAATGCCGGTGTCATCACCAACCTGACACCAGTCATAAGCAAGATGTAAGGGATAAAAATTGCTAAAACAACGACCAAAATCTTGTTGATTTTCATATAAGGACCTCATCCTTTACTTCAATCTTCCATTACTTGCCCCGTCACTCGCCAGAAACAGGTTCAACGATGTAGAAATACTTTACAACCGTGAAAAATCGTTCTTCTTTCAGGTATTATAAATCAAGAAAGATAATCAATAAATTAAAACCCTCCATCATTATTCTGGGAGGGACCAGGAAATGGCTCATTACATATTTCTTGGAATACTTTCTTGCGCCAGATAGTTTAAAGTGAAGGTAAAAAATGACTGATACATCCCAAAATTACCAAGAAGAATCTGAATCGATCCAGGCTCTTCATGCCCACCACGGAAACCATTCTGCTCAAAGCCATCCCGAGCATTCTGAGCATAGTGAAGCTCATCCCCACCATGAACACCATGGTCAAGCTCAGGAACCAAGCCAAAGCCCTGCAGGCAGCGAACATGTACACCACAACCATACACCTCAAGAATCCATGGATCACAGTGCAGAACACAAAAGCCACGAAGACCATGCAGGTATGGATCATCAAACTCATAGCCAGCATGACATTGGTCACAGCGGGCATCATGCTGCTATGATCGAAGATTTCAAAAAGCGCTTCTGGATCGTCCTGCTCCTTAGCATCCCTATCATCATCCTTTCCGAAATGGTCCAGATGCTTCTCAACTATTCGCTCACCTTCCCGGGTTCAAAATTCCTACTTTTTGCGCTCTCTTCCATCGTCTTTTTCTATGGCGGAATGCCCTTTTTCAAAGGTGCCAGGGACGAGTTTGCGGAAGGCAAGCCCGGAATGATGATGTTAATTACCCTCGCCATCACAGTTTCGTACATTTACAGTACACTGACAACCTTCTTCATCGAAGGTTCAGAGTTTTACTTCGAGCTTTCCACATTGATCCTGATCATGCTCCTTGGTCACTGGATCGAAATGCGTTCCCAATTGGGAGCGTCCAAGGCATTGGAAGAGCTGGTCAGACTCATGCCTGAAACCGCCCACAAGCTGGACAAATCGGGCAACATCAGCGAAGTTAGCATGCAGGAATTGGTACCCGGTGATCTGATTTTAGTAAAATCCGGGGAGAAGATTCCCACCGACGGTAAGATAATCGAGGGAGAATCTGATGTTAACGAAGCCATGCTCACAGGCGAGTCAGTACCTGTGAATAAGAAACCGAAAATGCAAGTGATCGGCGGCTCCGTGAACGGCAATGGTGTCCTCACTGTGGAGGTAGAGCGGCTTGGCGATGAAACTTACCTTGCTCAGGTGATCAAGACAGTCCAGGAAGCCCAGGCCCAAAAATCACGTACCCAGGGGCTGGCTGACAAAGCCGCTGGCTGGCTGTTTTACATTGCCGTAGCCGCTGGAGCAATCACTTTCATTTACTGGATCATTAACGGAGACATCAGTTTTGCCCTTGAACGCATGGTTACTGTGTTGGTTATTGCTTGTCCGCATGCATTGGGGCTTGCTGTTCCTCTTGTCAATGCTGTCTCCACATCCATTGCAGCCCGCAACGGGTTGCTCATCCGCAATCGTAACCAGTTTGAGGAAGGAAGAGATGTCGATATTATTGTCTTTGACAAGACTGGAACGCTCACGAAAGGTGAATTTGGTGTAAGCGATTTGATCCCCGGTGAAGGTGTCAGCGAAACAGAGCTTCTCACCATTGCCGGTTCACTGGAGTCCCAATCTGAGCATCCCATCGCTGTTGGCATTACCAAATTAGCTCAGGAACGTAGTCTGACGCTAGAAAAAGTCACCAATTTCGAAAATCTGACAGGAGCGGGTCTGAAAGCTGATCTCAGAGGAAAGACCTACCTGATTATCAGTCCGGGTGAGGTTGACCGACGCAACATCACGTATGACAAAACCGCCTTTGAAAAGGTTGCTGGCGAAGGCAAGACAGTTGTCTTTGTTCTGGAAGAAAACCGCCTGCTCGGACTTATCGCGGTGATGGATGTCATCCGGGATACTTCCAAAGTTATCATCGCTGAATTAAAAAACCTTGGGATCGAATCGGTGATGATCACCGGCGACAATGACAAGGTCGCCAACTATGTTGGCAAGCAACTTGAGCTCTCCAGGGTTTACAGCCAGGTGCTGCCAGACCAAAAATCATCCAAGATCAAGCAGCTACAAGAAAATGGCACCAAGAAAGTTGCCATGGTAGGGGATGGCATCAACGATGCTCCTGCTCTTGCTACCGCCAACCTGGGTATTGCCATTGGTGCAGGCACTGATGTCGCCATGGAGACTGCTGATGTCATTTTGGTAAATTCTGATCCCAAAGACGTACTGAACATCATCAAGCTCTCGAAAGCAACCTACCGCAAGACTATTGAGAACCTGCTCTGGGCAGCTGGTTATAACATCATAGCCATTCCGCTTGCAGCTGGCGTCCTGGCTTCCCGTGGATTTGTCATCACCCCCGCCATCGGTGCCGCCGTAATGTCCCTCAGCACCATTATCGTCGCTATCAACGCCAGGCTGCTGAAGATTGAATGAGCAGGTTCCGTACCCTGCTCATTTTCTACTCTTCACTCGGCTTTTGTCTAGGAAGTTTGAGGAGAAAAGACACGTAACTTTTTCGTAAAACGAACCTTTTGGTGTCTTCAATTTTGCCTAACTTCCTTCTCTTTAATTCTATTATCCTGAGCTTTTCTTCCGAAGGACTCATCGAGTACAAAGGATCTTAATCTTTAGTTGCGTAGATTTTTTATCTGTACCCTTCCAAAATGACAAGATTTACGCTCAGTAAATACTCTTCACAGGCAACATCTCGATATACCCGCGCCAGCCTTGCGGTTCGAGCTGCATGCGGGGAGCTAACTCGGGAGCATATTGGTAACCGTACACCTCCGGGTTGAACGAGCCAATGCGCCGCATACAAATCCCAACTGCTTCTTCAAAATTCGCATCATCATAGGGTTCACCCTGGAACACAATCAACTTACATGCTGGTAAATCGATTACCTCAAAGCTTTCCGGTACCACACCGCTATAATCTGCTGCGACTTCCACTCCTTGAGCGTAAACACCGGTTCCTTCAGGTCGCATATTTTCTGGAAGCCATACTCCCACCGGTTCATACAAAGCTTCTTTGATTTCTGTAAGGACATCCCACGCATCGGATGAGTTATTGTTCTTTCCACAGCCGATCTCAGTGGCGTAGGCAAAGTAGTCGCCAGCTGCTTTGCTTCGTCTGAGAATCAGCTTTCGAGCTGGCCTATCAATTATTTGGGTAAAAATCACTGCTGTATCTTCCATTTTCGATTCCTCCATATTTGATTTGGGACGGTTAAGATAACTGTAAGGGATCAGCCATCCTTCGGGTGTTGGACGGGTGGCATACTTTTTTGGTGATATGCCAAACGCATTACTGAATGCGCGAGTAAAACCTTCGTGACTGTCAAAAACAAAATCCAGGGCGACATCAATGACTTTACAGTGGCTTGCCCGTAATGCATAGGCAGAGGCAGTCAATCTTTCGTGACGAACGAATTCAAAGGGAGAAAGACCGGTCGCCGTTTTGAAAACCCTGGCAGCATGGTATTGGGAGTAGCCAGCCGCCTTCGCCACATCTGATGCTGTTATTGGCTCGTGCAGATGTTTACGGATGTATTGCTTCATATTCTCCACTGCAGTTGAAGTTTCTGTTTTTATCTGATTCATGGTCTTTCCTCATCTTGTTCCAAATTATAAGAGCGTATCCTTGAAATTTCTTGACTTCCAGTGCTACATTTTCTTGTAACTAATTGGTCCAAATTACCAAAGGAAACCCCAATATCCTGTAATGATTGGTAAAATACATCACTATGTGCAAAAAAACTGAAATTTGGGAGGTTTTATGACCTACGATGTTATCGTAATAGGAGGCGGTTTAGCAGGTCTCACAGCAGCCAGTCTGCTCGCTAAAAGGCAATTAAAAGTAGCTGTGATTGAGAAAAGTTACAATCCCGGTGGCTCATGCGGCGTTTTTAAACGAGGATCTGTTACTTTTGACAATGGTGCTGCCATGCTTTACGGCTTCGGACCCAGCGGGTTTAATGCTCATCGCTTTGTTTTTAACTGCCTTGAAGAACCAATTGAGGTTATCCAACACGACTTTCTATATACTGTCGTCTTCAAGGGACACCGGATTCCGTTTTGGCTAAGTGTTGACAAATTTGCCGACGAACTTTCCAAAATATTCCCTTCTGAGTCAGAAAATATCCACCGCTTTTACCGGGATATGTTGAAGTTGTATGGCCATGTCATGGTGGAGACACCCAACTACACAACACCCGATGAAACTGACCCCAAAACAGGCTTGAAGAGCCTGCTAAAACATCCCATTTCTTACGCCAGATTTCTGGGATATCTAAACAAGAGCGCGAAGAGCTTATTGGAGAAGTACTTTTCTGATCCCGAGATCTTCAAGTTCTTTGACAAACTTACTTCCACTTATTGTTATGCAACTGTGGAAGAAGCTCCAGCTATCCTGGCAGCAGTTATGTTTGTTGATAACCATGTAGGTGGGAGTTATTATCCCGCAGGCTCCACCCTTTTCCTGCCTGGCAAACTCGAAAAGGTGATTGAAGAAAATGGTGGAGACATGCTGCTCGGTCGCGAAGTAACCTCTGTTCTCTTCGAAGATGGCAAACCAAGCGGTGTCCAGCTTGATGACGGCAGCCAGTTGCAAGCTCCTAATCTGATTTATGCAGGCACAGTCTGGAATCTCTACAGTAAGCTGATCGACCCAACCTACACCACGCCAGCCCGGCGTGATTGGGCCAAGAGCCTTGTTCCAACCTACCCCAGCGTCGTGCTCTATTCAGTGGTCGACCGAAATGTTATCCCCGAAGGTACCCAGCCGATCGAGATGCTGGTAGGCAACCCTGACCAGCTCGATGAGAGTGAGGTCACTGCCTACATCCTGAGCATCGACGACCGCACTCTCTGCGCGGAAGATGAGCACACCGTGCTTGCCATCGGACCTACTTTTGAACACTGGGATCAATCCGATCCAAATGCCTATCAGCTAATGAAGAAAAACGAGCAAGCCCGACTGATCTCTGTCATGGAAAAGAGATTCCCGGGTTTCTCATCGGCTGTGCGTTTTGCAGAAGTTGCCACACCCAAGACTATCGAACGATATACCATGAAAAATGGTGGAGCGGTTGCCGGACCCAAGCAAATGTTAGGTCAGCACATGTTTAACCGATTACATACTCGCAGTGAATGGGACAACCTTTTCTGTTGCGGTGAATCGACCGTTATGGGCACCGGAACGCCAACCGTAACGACTACTGGTTTGTCCGCAGCTAATGCCCTCTTGAAAAAACTTGGCATGACACCTTATGTCTATCAGCCAGGAATGAAAAATTACGTCAACATCGTAGAAAAACCTTTCACAAACGAAATGCTCTACAGTTCTTACCCCGAGAAGGAACAGAAGATTATGAGGCTGGCAAAACAATGCCGTTTCTGTGAGACACCTTCCTGTACAAAGAAAGAGGCTACAGACATTCGAGGAATTATGCGTCGGGTTGCAGCCGGCAATTTTGTTGGTGCAAAAAAAGCCTGGCTCAAGGCTCCCGTTGACATGAATAAGCTCGAAACTTACGAAGAAAATTGCATTTGTAACGTTGAAGACGGACAAAGTATCGCTATCAGAGAGGTTGTTTCTTATCTGAACAGTGCATCTTAATAATTCTCCAAAAAGAGACTACCTCTGTCGGGGATGCATTCGTTGGGTTAACCTGGGCCTCCTGGCATGCAAAAAGCGGTGCTCAGACCTTGTTGGTGGAAAAAGCGAGTACAAAGCTTCGGAAATGGTTGCAATTAAATTAAATAAACGAGGAGATTCTTTCGAATCTCCTCGTTCTGCTCAGGCTGGGGGCACTGGAGTCGAACCAATACATACGGATTCAGAGTCCGCTGTCCTGCCATTAGACGAGCCCCCACTAACGAAACAATAGTTTACCAAGATTTGGCGATTCTAACAAGGGTTAGGGGAAAAATGCAGGTAAATTTACGAAAGGACCTCGGAGTGACATCGATGTTCTCCCAGTTCCCTGTTCTCTGTTCCCTGTTAACCTATACCCGCTTCTTGTTCTCTGTTACCTTTTCCCTGCTTTGGTTGGCTGCGCATATGAACGTTTTCCACCAGTCCGATACCCAGGAGCATCGAGACAAGGGAGCTGCCGCCGTAACTGATAAAAGGCAAAGTCAGACCAGTGACCGGTAGCAGGCGCAGATTAACACCAACATTGACAATGGTTTGAAATCCCATTAAAACACCGAACCCATAAGCGATCAAGGCACCATAGGCATCCGGGGCGTTCTGGGCAACCTTGAAACAGCGTACGATCACAAAAACCAATGCAGCAATCACGAGTACAGTCCCCACAAATCCAAATTCGTTCGCCAAAACCGAGAAAATGAAGTCGTTATGTCTGATCTTTAGAAAACGCAATTGCACCTGGCTGCCCTGCCCATACCCATTGCCAAACCAACCGCCTGCACCAATACTGATGAGTGCCTGCTCGACATTATAGGTATCACCATGCCTGGCGTTTTCATCTGGCTGCAAAAAGGTAGTGATACGCGCCTTCTGGTAATCCGCCAGGTAGGGGAAGTCGAGTGCAAAGGAAATAAGCAGGAAAAGCGCTGCTCCTGCGACCATAATCAGGATGTACTTGGTCTTCAACCCGCTGATCCAAAGCATAGCCGCCCACATCACAAAGATCACAATACTGGTGCTCAGATTCGGTTGTAATAAAATCCAGGTGACAATACCAAGCGTAATGCCAAGACTGCGACTGATGGTGAGCCAGTTGTTAATCCGGTCTATATTGGCAGAGAAATAGCTCGCCAGAGACAAAATAATGGCGATTTTAGCCAGTTCAGCTGGTTGAATGGTAACGAGTCCAGTCTCCAACCAGCGCGCCGCGCCAAAGCGGGCACCACCGATAATAAACACAAGCAACAGGAGAATAGCAACAAAAAAGTAAAAAGGTTTATACAGTGTGGTCCACACATGATAGTCGAAAGAAGCGACTATAAAAAGCACAGCCAGCCCAATCCCCATGAATATTGCCTGGCGCTGAGGATGATCCACGAGGGTCGGATTTCCTGCAATGGCAGAGCTGATCAGTGCTACTCCGAAGACGCACAGAAGCAAGACCACTGCAAAGAGCAGAAAATCAAAGCGTTGCCAGATTTGACGGGTATTCATCAGAGCAATCTCCGGGGTAACAGGCTGTGAATGTCAATCCCATTCTCGCCTTTTGACACTACCAGTCCGTTCTGTTTGCGAAGTTTTGGGGGGATTTCCACTTCTTCACCGTTCAGGACCAGGCGTCCAGTCTCAATTTTCAACAAGCGGACATTTTTGTTGAGATCAGAAGCAGTACTGACAACAGCCATACCAGACAGAGTGCCCCACAAGACCAGTGAGCCTGTTACTTCCAAATGAGCGCTGGAGGGAATATCTCCAATTACAAGCAAATCGCCCCGATGTTGGAAGTGTTCACCTTCAGTCAGGCTTCTGCGTAGACAACTAAATTTTGCCAGATCGCCATCGACATCAGGTTGAGTCGGTTGAGATTCACCCGGTTTCTTGTTGGGGTCTGGAAGCGTTGTGGGAAAGCCATGGTATTCTGCTGCTTGCACGGTTTTCTCAGAACTGCTCAGAATCGTCCACAGACAAACGCCTTCATCTGAAAGGTCTTTCAATAGTTTTAACACTTGATCTTCAGACCAGTCGGTCGAACCTACATCCAGAGCAATTCGTCCGCCTTTGAAGAAGCGTTCCTGGGTCTGGATTCGTCCGACCAATAAATCGCGTTGTTGGTACCAGGGCACGGAAGGCAAACTGATCAATACGCCTCCATGAATTCCTTTGACCTGAATATCCAGCTTATTCATCCACTAATTACCCGTCTGAAGACCTTCTAATTCAGCATCGATGGCTTTGAACTCGAAATACGCATCGATGATCTTCCGTACGATCGGACCCGAAACCGTTGAACCTTCACGACCATTATAGATGAAAGAGACAACTACGATTTCCGGGTCATCGTAGGGAGCATAACCAGCAAACCAGGCATGGGAAGGCCAGGATCCAGGAATACACAAACCTTCGCGGTTTGCCCAGTCGTCACAATATTCAGCAGTACCAGTCTTGCCAGCAATTTTATTCTCGTCCCCCACAAACTCGACCTTGGCGGTACCTTCCTGGCTTGTAACCAGTACCATCCCTTCCATCGCCAGGTCAATGACCCAGGGCTCAATGGTTTTTACTTCACTGGTCTGGTTGTTGCCTTCGTAGGTATGGATCAATGGATCTTCTGTGATATCCCAAAGAACTTCAGGCTGAAAGGATTGCACTACATTACCATCGGTATCGACAGTCTTGCCGATCATGCCCAGCTGCATATGTTTACCGCCGTTCACGATGGTCGAGAAAGCATTCATCACCTGTACTGGGGTTGCCAAAACATACCCCTGCCCAACTCCTGCCAGGTAAGTATCACCAGTAGCCCAGTTCTCACCCTGGTTTAAGCGTTTCCAGGTAGGATTGGGCAAAAGTCCATCCGCCTCACCGGGAAGTTCAATCCCAGTTTCTTTACCATATCCGAGAGCAGCTCCATATTCATAAATATTCCAGATGCCTAACCCGCCGTCTTCAACCTCGCCGGGGTAACCACCGCTGGTTTTGTACCAATAAATGTTGCAGGAATAGCCAATTCCATGTTTGTAATCGACTGCCCCATGGCCGGCTTTATCATGACAATAGTAGCTTTGCTCTGTGCCGATATCGCTTTCATAGAATTGCTGGCGCAAAGTGATGGTCGGCGTGCAATTGATAGTTTGTTCCGGGGTCACAATACCTTCGTTGAGCACACCCAAAGCCGGGACCATCTTGAAAACGGAACCAGGTGGCAACTCTGAGGAGATGGATTTATTGACCAATGGCTTGTTCTCATCGATACTGAGTTGTGTGTAGTAGTCACCCGGAATAAATTGTGTCATCCGGTTGTTTTCGTAATTTGGGTACGAAACCATGAATAGCAGTTCACCGGTTTTGGGGTTCATCCCGATAACGGTTCCGGTGGTGCTCATTACTTCGCCACGCTCACGCAAGTAGAATTCGTTCCAATAGCGCAGTTGTTCGACCAGGGCAGCCCGGGCTGCCATCTGCATGCGATAATCAATAGTGAGGTGGATATCCGCACCAGGTACTGCTTCGACCGGTTCTTCAATGTCGCGCACGATCTCACCACCAACCGTGACCTCGACCACCCGCTTCCCGTTGCTGCCGGCCAGCACATCCTGCATCGAGTTCTCGATACCCATATAGCCAACCTTGTCGCGTCCTGAAACAAAACCCTGGGCGGTGTAATATTCAAGCAGGACCTCAGGGATCGGACCCAAGAATCCAATAATTTCAGCTGTTTGCTCACCTGTTGGGTATTCGCGGATGGATTCAACTTCAATATCTATACCTGGCCAGTCCATCTTCTTTTCTTCAATCATCATGGCTGTTTCTTTACTCAGGTTGCACTTCAGACGGGTTGCCTGGAAAGGCCACAGACTCTCGGCAATTTCAACAATCTGGAAAATGCCCAGGTTGGTGTAACACGGGGAGAAAGCACTGGCTGTTTGGTCGTTGACTTCCCCTTGGTTGACAGGAATCCCGACCAGCTTGCTGAGTTGGTCGAAAATTTCTCGTACTTCGCCATCAGAATCAGGCAGCTCCGCGGGGGTCACGGTAACGTTGTATTGAGCTGTGTTTCTTGCCAGTACAACCCCATTTCGATCATAGATCATCCCTCGCTGAGTCGGAATGCTAATTTCATTCGTGCGGTTGTCTTCCGCCTGGGCCACATAAGTATTGCCTTCTATGACCTGATATTTGAACAACTGAGATGCGTAATAGAAAAACACCACGGCAAGGATCAAATAGATCCAGCGGAATCTGGCCATGTTGATGGTTGGTTTTTTATATTCTTGATTATTCATGCTTCAACTCCTTTCGGAAAAGCATAATGAGCGATTTCACGGACAATAGCATGGACCGGAATCGCGAGTAACATATTCAATAAAACAGACGGTAAGGCCACCTCAACCAGGGCATCGCTAAAGTTCAGTTCTACCCGGGTCACAAAGAGATAGGCAAGGTTAAGGAATACTTGCAGCAAAGTAGCTCCAAAAGTAACCACAAGCATCCCCAGCAGGGGCGATTGCATGAGCCGGGATTGAACCAGTCTGCTGACCCGATAAACTACGAGGTATACGATAATTGGAATATAAGCAGGTAAAGCGGAAACAGTACCTGCAATTCCAGCCATGAGTATTACCAGCAACCAGAGCCGCTTGCTGCGATCTTGCAGACACCAGGCAATAACAAAAAGCAAAACGATGTCAGCACTGCCCGATAGAATTTTCCATTGGCTGAATACGCTCATTTGAAGAACGGCGGTAAGCAAAAAACCTGCGAATCCGATCAGATAGGACCACATCGCTGCCTCACGGAACCAGGGGAGAGATGTCTACCGAGTCGAAATTGGTAATAACCAAGACGGCACTCAGATTCGAAAAATCCACTACCGGTTGAACTGAGCCAGTTTGAAAGAGGACATTTTGCTTGGATTGCATGGTCAGCACCTGACCTACAAAGATGTTAGGTGGATATGTTCCGCCCAACCCTGAGGTCATGAGAATATCGCCAATTTGCGCGTCGGTGTCTACCGGGACCATATCCAGGGTGATTTCGCCGGTTACAGAACCGCGCACCAACCCCTCAACCCCGGCTGTCTGAAGTTTGACATTGACTGTAGAATTTGCATCCGTGATCAATTGAATTCTGGCAGCGTCGGAAATAAGGGCATCGATGCGGCCGACCAAACCTTGCTGGGTGACCACAGGCATGCCGTGCCGAAGTCCGTCATTACTGCCTTTATCGATAATGATGTATTGCAGAAAAGGACTGATCTCACGTCCAATCACGGTCGCAGCCACGTATTCATGTTCCGGGTTAGTGCGGGCAAAGTCTAGCAAGGTGTAAAGGATGTCGGACTGAGCCAGGTTCTCCTGTAATGCCACAATTTCGCTCTGTAGCATGGCTACTTCAATTTCCAATTGAGCATTTTGGGCTCTCAAGGTTGCCATGTCACGGGGCGAATTAAAGAAATCGCTGAATGCCAGGTAACGTTGAGAAAGCCAGCTTTGCGCTGAGATGAGAGGACTGACCGAAAAGCTGAAAACAGGGGTCAGATAGCCTGAGATAGCCAGGAAAAGAACCCCCGCCACAACCAGGATGATGATCAGGTTGCGTAAATTTTTAGGTGTTAATAGTTTATTTATCATAACAGGGTCGACCGGAAAGCCCGATCGTTAAATTTATGCTGGTTGGCTGCTGGAAAATGGGTCTCGCTCAATGCCGACCAATAAGCCTTCGTACAGGTCCATATCTTCCAGAACCATTCCACAACCGCGTGCCACGCAAGTCATTGGATCTTCAGCTACCCAGACACGGACATGGATTTCGTTCGAAAGGCGATCAGCCAGGCCCTGGAGTTGGGATGTGCCCCCAGCCAAACAAATGCCATTGTCCATCAGATCTGCCAAAATTTCCGGCGGGGATTCATCCAGGGCGTCTTTTACGGTATCTACGATCACCTGCACCGATGAAGCCAGGGCTTCTCGAATTTCTACAGAAGAAATTTCGATAGATTCAGGTAAACCAGTGATCAAATTTCGCCCACGAACGTCAACGGTTTTTTCTTCTTTAAGCGGATATGCTGAACCAATGGCAATTTTAACTTTTTCTGCCATCTGGTCGCCGACGAACAAATTATATTTGCTGCGGACATATTCGATGATAGCCTGGTCAAGTTCGTCTCCGGCTACGCGCAGCGACCGGGAGATGACAACACCGCCGCCAGCAATGACTGCCACTTCAGTAGTGCCACCACCAATATCAACAATCATATTACCGGTATCTTCTTCGATTGGCAGACCCGCACCAATGGCAGCAGCTGTAGGCTCATGGATCATGAAAGCCTCGCGTGCGCCGGCCGCCATGGCAGCATCGTAAACAGCTCGTTTTTCGACCTCAGTAGCGCCGGAAGGAATGCCAACCACAACGCGTGAATACGGAAAGAGAACAATGCTGTTTTCATGCGCTTTGCTGATGAAGTATTCAAGCATAGCCTGGGTGATATCGTATTCGGAAATGACGCCATCGCGCAGCGGTCGCAATGTGACCATATTGGCAGGCGTGCGGCCGACCATAGCCTTGGCAGCTGCGCCAATCTTTTCAGGTTCACGGGTACGTTTGTTGATTGCTACCCAGGAAGGCTCGTTAATAACGATGCCCTTACCTCTGACGTTAACCAAAGTATTCGCTGTGCCCAGGTCAATTCCCAGATCCAGCGATAGCAACCCCAGCAACCATTTTATCGGGTTGAAAAAAGCCAAATTTTTATCTCCATCTATCGAAGAGTTATCTTCAAATGTATTGGCAAATTATAACATAGTGCAAATTTCTGATCAGGTGTCAAGCCGATTGGGAGAACTTTTTGAATGCTTTATTTTGAAACTCCGACAAAGCTGGTCCTGGACCCGCCCACATGCAGGAATCTCGAACTCCTCGAAATTAATCCTGGTTTAAGTCAATTTGGATCTCAGACCATATCTCATCAAAATTACCTGAATTCGTTAGTTCTTTTATCAATTAGCTATGAGCTATCAGCTATCTGCTACGACCTATGATCTACCAATTCTCATCAACCAGCAATCACCTGTTACAATGAATAGACAAGCCGAAATCAAAGACGGAGTCATATGAACGAAACATTCAGCCTTTACCGACTGCAGCAGCTCGATTCACAGCGGATCCAACGACTCAAAAGAATCAAGCAAATAGATCAAATCATCGCCTCAGACAAAGCGGTCCTCAAAGCCCAGTCTGTCATTCAAAAAGCGACAAATGCGCTGACCGAGAGTGATAACCAACTTGAAGAAGTGCGTAAAAAAGTGGAAGAGAAAGCTCTGAAACTAAAACTGACTCAGGCAAAGCTTTTTGGTGGAAAAATCAGTGCGACAAAAGAATTACAAGATCTCCAGGCTGAAAGCGAAGCCCTACGCCGAACAATTAAGACCCTGGAAGATGAACAAATGCGAATGCTGGAAATAAATGAGGCTCGCCAGGAATCAAAGAAAAAAGCCGAAGCTGATCTGCAGCAGTTGTTGAACAAAAAAGCCACTGAAAACTCGCTTCTGCTTGGTGAGCGTGAAAGACTGAAGAGCCAATTGCCCAAGATCAACTCCCAACGCGAAGCCTTGAAAAGCCAGTTAGACTCAAAACTAATCGAAGATTACGAATCCCTGTTCAAGAGCAAAGGTGGGGTCGCTGTCGCCGAGGTTTTTGATGAAAGCTGCAAAGCATGTGGGGTAGAGCTCTCTCCGACCGATATTCAGATAGCCGCCAACCCTAACAAGATTACCAAGTGCAAAAGCTGCGGAAGGATACTGTACAAAAGTTAATTTGGCCGGTAATTGCGGCGTGTCATTCGTAGAGGCAATCCGCCACATCCCTCACCAACAATTCAGGTATCAAGGTGCTAGACCAGAACCATTTTAACTGAGTCTATATCAAACATGGTCCACCAGCAAATGATGGCTTGTATTTCCCAACTCGAGATCACTCCACTCCCTTTACCAACAATAGATATTGCCAGTGGTGTGACTCAGTGCAAGCGTAATTTTTACTAAAGCACTGGGAATAATACTGATCACTAACTATGTGGCAAGGTAGGTGCCTTTTTTCAAAAGGGCGAAAATCTACTTGTGCACGTTAGCCATCTGAAAATTCGATTTAAACGGAAATCAGAGCAAAGGTCTACGAAAAGAAATAGATATTTATAAGATTTCGATTATTCATCTAATTGGTTTTGCCAGCAGATCCATTCGAGGAATTCAATCCTCTCCAAGGACTGATCCAACGTAGCACCCAAGCTTAGAATCCCAACTTCACGTACGAAAATAACAGTATGATCGGAAACAAAATCTACCAAATCTCGCACATCGCAGGCTGAAATTGGTCCAATCCTGCTTTCTAATGATGGTAACAAAGAAAAATCGAGGGACCGGTTTTTTTCAAGGTGACGTATGGAAAGTTTAGGATGACAGAGTAATACTGCCTCAGAACTTGAATGTGTGTAAACGAGCCTGTGAAGGTCAAGGTTTTGAGGTCCTTGAACATTATTTATGAAATTTTTGCTTTTAACATCAAAGACCACGATGTCGCTCTTCTCCGCATCAGCAAGACTTATACCACCAGCTAATGTCAAGAATCGCGATTTATTCAAGAGGACACTTGCTTCTGATAAAGACCCCAATACGAAATCGCGGTTTGCGCAGCGGTGCGTTGCACCTAAGAAATTTAATTGTGTTTCTTGTGATGCCAAGGCAGTAACCGCGCGGTTGTTATTAATTCCCGCGCGGTTTACCAGGCCTACGATCGAGTTTGTCGCACGTTTGAAAGTTTCAAACATGTGCTCCATTTACCCCCAGACCATTCGGTCTTGTTCACGACGTAATTGGACAATTAGATCCTGCTCACGTAGTTGGATTTGATCATACCTTATAGCTTCACCTTGTTTGATGGGCTGGGTGATTAGACCACCAACCGCGCATCCGATCGGGACAAGGTTTTCAGACCGAGCTACTTCAGCCTTATCAATCATAGCATAGACGGTGTATCCACCCAGGGCATCAATAGTATCACCGGGTTGAAGATCTTTTTTCGCCACAGCTATACTCTCGCACACAGGCTTGAACTTCATGTTCAGGGTTTCCCTTTGGTCCATAACAACATTGGCAATGGTTATTGGGGATTCAAGGTTTGCCAAGTGGTATGGTCGGTATAAACTCCAGTAGCCGTTGTTACCTCCGGTTAAGCCGAGGTAATTCAGATCAGCCTTAATCTTTGGCTGGTCAGTGGTAATCACCACAAAAACACCAGGTGCAGGTCCAACAGCATAATCAACAAAACCTTTACTGCTGAAGATGCCACCTGCTTCTTTGGGAACAAACACCTTAGCCAGGTCGCGCCAATCACAGGTCGGGCCGAATCCACCTCGTACCTCAGGAATAAATCCCACACCATTTCCGATAGAAGTCATTTCCACCATGGTCTTGGTACCATCCACAAATGAAGCCAGCATTTTGGGACTCATGTTCTTTGCTTTTGCTCGTTCAGCCAAGTTGGTTGGATTGCCTGACCTATCAAGAGCATTGTTCTTTCCTTTTCCAATCATGGCAATTTCAAAACCCAACGCATCTGCCCAGTCGTAGATCTCCTTGATGCTTCCGGGTTCATCACCAGCAATCAAGGAGTAGACCACGCCTTTAGAAATTGCCTTATGAGTCAAGTAATAACCAATCGTTGCATCAGTCTCAACATTCATGTTGATTATAGGTTTGCCAGCCTCGATTGCCTGATCACATACCAAGGCGCCTACATTCGGGATGCCTGTACACTCCACGATAGCATCCAAGGCTTGAATTTTTACAAGAAAATCAGAAGAATGAGTCGCAATTCTTTGACCTTCAAGTACGAGTTGGTTTGCTTTGTGGAGATCCTCATCTTCCCAGTAAATGGTTTTAGGATCAACACTGGATTCAACATAAGCATCAAAAGCCCTGGTTGGCATCACGTCCGACACAGCTACAATCTTCAAGCCGTGCATTTTTTCCACTTGCGAAATAAGTCCGGTACCCATTTGTCCAGCGCCAACCAAACCAATACGATAAGGTCCCTTTGTCTTTTCCCGTTCGATAAGTCGTTCTTTTAATGTGGACATATTTCCTCTATTTCTTTATACTGTTTTTGCTGATAACTTCCAACCTGGAACCAGGTTGCAACAAAACCAAGGGTTTCTCCTCTACACACACGTCACCAGGCAAATCAACTTCAGTCTTTCCATTAACCTTCATGACAAGATGACCAAGGTTCTTAAAATTCAAATTGGCGACTTCGCCTATGGCAAGAATTTCATATTTCTCATCATCCAACGAGATGATGTCCCCTGGAACCAGGTCAGCCTCCAAAGTTTTACCATCATGTATGATAGAAAATTCATATAATTCCTCTGGTGCGTTTTCTCCAAAGAAAACCAATATTCCAGCATCAGTAAATTCGCTAACCAGCGGTCCGACATGAAGGACAGTAGCTGAGTATTTTTTCAATTATTCCCTCATTTCTTTTCCAAAAAATAGCACGAGCCCCTTGCCGAAAAACCTGTGCTCAAAAGGTAATCGTGAACACAAATAAACGCGGAAGGACATCAGAGTAACATCAGAAGCAAATTATTACTTGAGGTTTTCCAGATCCTGTACCCTCACACCAGACACGAAGTATTCTTCAGTGATAAAGCGGAACAATGGTCCCGAAGGTTTTGTTGGATAGATATCTACAGTTGGCACTTTTTTCATTGGGTATACGCCAACACGCGCTGTCCCTCCACAATCGATCACCGCGCAGGCGATTTTGTCAAAGGCAACACCACCTCGAAAACCGTCCATGACAACACCGCCAGTAAGATCGGCAATCTTTTGGGCAACAGGATGGATTCCGCCACCTGTTATTGAGGCGATAACATCACGACCAGGTTTTGGTTCAACAACTAACGGTCCACCCCAACCGCCGCTTCCAGCCTTGATAACAATTTTCTTATACTCTGCCATTTTTCCTCTTTTCATACTAGATTGTTGTTATGGGAGCGAAAACCCATGAGTTAATCGCTCCCATAACAATTTTAACTTAATTTGTGTAAAGGCCAAAGCTGGCAAAATATGCCAAAACAACGGCCAGTGGACCAGTGATGAAACGGGAGAACAAGATAGCGGGAACACCCACTTCAACCGTTTCCGGTTCCGCTTCACCGAGGGCTAGACCTACCGGTATAAAGTCCATACCGACCTGCGGGTTGATAGCGAAAAGCGCAGGAAGGGCGTACTGTGCTGGAATGGCTTTAGTCGCAAACTGAGTACCAAGAAGGGTACCAATAATTGACGCAATAACCGCACCAGGACCCAGTAAGGGAGACAACACCGGAATAGCAATAATGATTGACAGGACTACCAAACCAAGAAGACTCCCAGCCAGAGGAGACAAGGTTTTCGCAATCCAGTCACCGATACCAGTCTTAAGGATGATACCGATGATTAGAGAAATGAATGCCATAAAAGGCAAAACATTCTTGATAACCTGGTCGACGGAGTCGCGACCAGCTTGGTACATGGCACCAACAACTCTGCCAACACCACGACCGATACTTTCCAAGAGTTTATTAATTCCTTTCATTTTGTCCTCCTACAAACTTGCTGCTTCTTCAGCCACAATATTGCGTTTTGACATGATGGCAGTAATCCGTTCAGTGACAATACCACGGATAAGAATAACTACGAGACCAATCAGTAAGTATCGGATGGCCAGATCTGAAACACGGTAACCAGCCTGCTCGATACCAGCGGCAATACCTCCCCAAACAAAGTATTCTCCCGGATTGACATGTGGGAAGATGCCTAATGGTGGGTGTACATAAGAAACAGCCGAATCATAAAACGCTGGTTTGTACCTTTCGGGAAGGAACCGACCCATGGTGTAGGCCATCGGGTTCGTAAGGAAAAACACCGCTAAAAATGGCAAAACCATGTATCGGAGCGGGTAATAAATTAAACCGTCTTTTCCTGCTGCTTCGCCAACCTTGTCAATTTTTTCAGGACCGATCAAAGTGATCAGTGCATTAACAAAGGTCATAAGGACAATTAGCAACGGGACAATGCCTGTAACCAGGCCAACAAATTGTTCACCACCAGCTTTAAAGAGGCCGATGAACCATTCTGCAGCTGACGCTAATGCTTGCATATATTCCTCCAAGTTTCTAATTATTTTAAAGATTAACGATTGATACAATAATGTAATCAGAATTTCTCGATAAAATCACCTCCTCGCTGTTAATAATCATGCACTTCAAACCTTTGTCTTTCGATACATTCTTACGCTCTTGATATCGGACATTTTTTCAGGAGTAATGGATTGATTTTCGGGTTTAAAGTACTCCCTTGCAGCGTTACGAAACGCTTCTAGTAATTTCTTCTTCAAAGAAAACGTGCAATTCTCATCCAGGAGGTCTTTTGCGTTGAGTCCTTTCAAACTATCAACTGGTTTCAACCCAGAAAAGATGGTCCAGCCAGACATTTTTTCGGCATGGAGAATCTTATAATCCTCGTCTACTACGAGAACACCATAAACACGACCGGACCACTTACCACCTGACATCCCGACAGATGTCATACCATCTTTTCGTAAAACTTTCAGACGTTTGTAGTATCGCTTAGCCTGCCAACCTGTCAGCAATAATTGAAGACCGTAGGCAAAAGCTAATCCGACAAAAATAAAACCGTATGGAATTTCCTGCACATTTATCCTTTACTTATCAGTGTACATAACCCGGAGGAAGACAAACCGGCTATGCCACCAATTTCTCTATGATCTGTTCAATGACAGCATCTTTACCTATACCAGTTAAGAAGGCTAGTGTCTGAATGACAGGTGTGCACTGGTCAAGATCAACCGGCGTGGTGGTAACAACTAGGTCAATACCATCGCAGTGGCTCGGAACTTCACTAGCCTGGCATTGGATTATTTCTGCCTCGATACCACGCTTTTTCAGTTCCTCTCCAAGTGATTTGGCAACCACTGTCGAAGTGGCAACCGCAGTCCCACAGGCAACTAAAATCTTCTTAATTTTTCCCATACATTCTCCTAATAAATAACCATGTCGGGGTTTTCAATAACCCTTACCAGGTCGGCTAAAAATTCAGCACCAACGGCGCCATCAACAATGCGGTGATCCACGCTAAGCGTCATCGACATGATAGGTCTGACCTCAACGGAATCAACTTCGTCAACGACCACAGGTTTGCGCACTGTCGCGCCAACCGCCAATATTCCAGTCTGTGGTGGGTTGATGATCGCTGTGAATGAGTGGACACCGTACATTCCCAGGTTCGAGATAGTAAATGTTCCTCCGTCAACATCCTCACGGGTGAGTGCGTTATCCCGGGCTTGTTTTCCCAGGTGGCGCATTCGTTCGTTTAAATCAGACAGGCTCACCTGGTCCGCCTGGTGGAGAACCGGTACTACCAAACCGTCAGGAACAGCTGTGGCGATGCCGACATTAACGTCTTCCCAAAATTCGATCCTATCCTCAACGATTGAAGCGTTCAAATAAGGATGATTCTTAAGTGTCAGGGCGACAAGTTTGGTAAGGTAAGCAGTGACAGAAATGGAAGATTTGCCAGCCTTTTCATTGAGCTTGTTCATTCGTTTGCGGCTCGCTTCAACATTGCTCATATCCACTTCGACAGTAAGGTAAATGTGGGGCGAGTTCTGATAACTTGCAGTCAGGCGTTCGGCAATTCGCTTGCGTTTGCCCACCAATGGAACTGATCTTCCAGCCACTAATTGAGTATCCTTTTTTGGAAGCGATGCGAGTTTCGGTGAAGCAATTTGGGTGAGACTGGCTGCAGCTTCAGCGACATCTGTGGACTGAATACGGCCACGTGGTCCACTGCCGCTCAAGCCGGCCAGTTCAATGTCGTTTTCCTTTGACATTCGACGAGCAGCTGGTGTGGCTGCCACTTTCCCTAACTGGGCAGGTTGGGGGGTTATAAGATAGTTTTCGATATCAGTTTTAGTGATTTTATCGCCTTTGGTTTGTACCTTGGCGAGATCGATATTCATCGACGCAGCCATTTTTTCAGCCACCGGCGTAGCGCGCAGATTGGGCGTTGTTTCTGCAGGAGCATGTGAAGGTGTTGAAGAGGGAGCTTGGATTGATTCTCTAGATAATTCTTTGACACCAGGCAAATCAGTGGAAGACTCGCCTTCCTTCAGGATGTAAGCCACCACCTGGGTAACAGGAGCCTCATCATTTTCATGATAGAGGATGCCAACCAGGGTACCCGTTTCAGGTGCTTCGATGTCACTGGTGATTTTGTCAGTTTCTACAGTCACAACGGGCTCGCCCTTGGTGACCATTTCGCCTTCCTTTTTCAACCATTCAATAATTGTGACCACTTCCTGGTCCATATCCATTTTTGGCATTATAAATGGTGTAGGCATGTCACCTCCTATTAATAAACATTGTTGAGAATGGCACGGATCTCTGCTTCAATGTCCGCTTCCTGGGGCACAGCTGCCGCTTCCATCAATCGGTTGTAAGGGATAGGGCAATCTTTGCCAGCTAACCGGCGCATTGGTGCATCCAGATAGTCAAACGCATCGCTTTCGCAAACTGCTGCGAACACCTCGCCTGCCCAGCCACCGGTCTTGGTAGCTTCATGTACGACCAGGAGCTTGCTAGTCTTTTTAACAGAATTTATGATCGTGTCAGTGTCCAGTGGACGTAGTGTACGTGGATCAATTACCTCAACGCTGATCCCCTCAGCAGCCAGTTTTTCAGCAACTGACAGAGTCTTATTGACCATGATTCCAGATGTGACTACGGTCAGGTCTGTGCCTTCCCGCTTTACATCTGCCACACCTAAGGGAATTGTATATTCACCTTCCGGAACTTCACCCTTTACTTTGTAGAGTAATTTATGTTCAATAAAACAAACCGGGTTGGGGTCGCGAATAGCGCTGAGCAAAAGACCCTTGGCGTCGCGGGGAGAGCTGGGAGCCACAACTTTGATTCCAGGGATGGTCATAAGAATGTTCTCGAGAGACTGCGAGTGCTGAGCTGCTGCTCCTGTACCCGAACCACCAGCCATTCGAACCACCATGGGAACAGTGGCTTTCCCACCGAACATGTAGCGGGCTTTGGCAGCCTGATTCATGAGCGGCTCCAGGGCGAGCAAGATGAAATCCATGAACATCATCTCAGCGATGGGTTTCATTCCTACCATTGCAGCGCCAGTTGCGGCACCAACAATCGCCAACTCTGAGATAGGAGTTTCCAGGATTCGTTCTGGTCCGAATTCATCCAGCATTCCAGCGCTGACCCCAAAAGCGCCGCCATAAGTTCCAATATCTTCTCCCATCAGGAAGACGGTTTCATCACGACGCATTTCAGTCACCATCGCATCGCGGATGGCTTCACGATAAGTTATCTCAGGCATAGACCCACTCCATTACATCTTTTACATCCGGTTCAGGGGATTCTTCAGCAAATATAACTGCCGCATCGATCTCCTGGACGGTTTCTTCATGAATTTTTTTTACTGCATCAACAGTCAAGATATCAGCTTTGAGTAACAAACCTTCCATGCGGTCGATTGGATCCTTTACTGTCTTCCAGTACTCGATTTCATCCTTGGTACGGTAGAGATTGCGATCGCTCTTTGAATGCCCAAAATAGCGATAAGTTGTGGCTTCAATAAAGTAGGGTCCATTTCCGGTACGGATGCTCTCAACAGCCTTCTTAGCATGCTCATACATAGCCAACACATCATTACCATCCACCAGGAAATAGGGGATATCGTATGCTGCTGCACGATCTCTGAAAGGAGTCTTGGCGGAAACACGGTTTACATTGGCTGACATACCGTATTGATTATTCTCGCAAACATATAGGATAGGCAAGTCCCAAATTCTGGCCATATTGAGAGATTCGTGGAAGATACCCTCATTGGCAGCCCCATCTCCAAAAAGAGTCAAAACCAACTGGTCTGTCTTACGTTGTTTGATAGCAATACCCACACCGGCAGCCAGCTGTAAACTTCCACCTACGATGCCATTGGCACCCAGGTTGTTTGCTGTCACATCAGCGATATGCATGGAACCACCTCGTCCATGGCAATAACCGGTGTCTTTTCCAAGAAACTCGGCCATCATTTTGCCAAGATCTGCACCACTGGTGATAAAGTGACCATGCCCACGATGATGATTGAGCATGTAATCGCTTCTACTCACAGCAAATCCAGTACCTACAGCCACAGCTTCCTGTCCTGCCGAAAGATGCATGGTCCCATGGACTTTACCTAAGGCATAGAGCTTGTCAGCCATTTCTTCAAAAAGGCGGATTTTCAGCATCGTTCGATACATCTCAATCATGCGCTCGTTGCTTAGCCCAAGTTCTTCACCCTTCTGACGAGCGTCCATAGTCTGTTCGTTATCAAATTCTTCTTCTCTCCAATTCACCATCTTAGTTCCTTCTTCCTAGCATTTGGGAAAACCTAATCATTTAAATAATTCAGTACAGCTCTGGCAGTGACTGAGTCTGTAATCAAAATATTGATCAAACCACCAGATAATGCACCTATTAGCGGTTTGACCTTGGAGGAACCGCCTGCAACTCCGATGCGATTGGGAATTTTGATCAAATTTTCGAATCTTATGCCTACTGTGTGGTCATTAAATTCAGGGCAACACATCTTGCCGTTAATATCAAAGAAGAGTCCGCACACATCACCCACTGCTTCACTTGCCTGGATGCTGCTGAGCTCCTTTTCAGTAATAAATCCCGCCAGAAAATATGGCGAGGCATCAGTATCGGTTGAACCAATTCCAAGCAGGGCTGTATCTGCTCTGCTACCGAAGGCAAGTGCTTCGTGAACATCTCGATTTTTCATTAACATGGAAGCTGCCTGCACCTCATCAACAACGTATGGCGCGTTCAGATAAATTCCTTCAGCATCAAGCTTCTCTTCAAGGCGACGAACAATAGATACTCCGTTGTACTGGTGAAGGCGGGTTCCGACTGCACCTAAAAGCTGAACCACTTTGATGCCTGAAAGTGGATAAGGGAGTGTTATTTCATCCACGGTGGCGCTGATAGCTGTTCCCCAAGATGTGCCAAGTATTGAGTTGCGATGAAGATTCTTGATTAAAATTCGTGCAGCAATCTTACCGAGACTGCTCAATAATGGCTGACCCTCAGGTATCACTACCACTGCGACTTGTTTTAGATCAAATTTATTTCGGAAAATGTTCGTGAGTTCATAGTCAAGATTGTATGGTCTTTCAATCTGAAACTTTACCAAGCCCAACTTTCTAGCTTCAGTGAGCATCCGGGAAACCATCGACCGAGTTACCCCTGTTTTCTGAGCGATTTGAGTTTGACTTTGATTGTTAACATAGTAAAGTTCAGCGACATCCGCTAAAAGGTCCACACGACTCTGTCTTCTTAATTCCTTTACCATGAAGTAAATTCAATTCTCCGTAATATTCAATTCTGGTAGTGGTGTCAAATTAGGTTCATAAGTTTGAACTCTCTCACATTTGTACTGTGAGTTTCGAAATTGTAGACCTTGTAAGATCGCACAATGTTTTCGATGATGGTCCGGAAAAGTTAAAGAGCAAGCAAGTTAGAAAACACATTTATAGCTATTACATTCGGAATTATATTCACTTAACTGAGCAAGTCAATTGCATTCATATAAATACTCACATATGTGAATTTTATAAGGAGCTATTATTCTGTAAGCCGCATAATTTGGCAAAATAACGGAAATTTTTCAATATTTTCCACTCAATATCGTCTAATCCAAAACTCAATTATGTGAATTGTTCTCCAAGATACTGCCCTTCAACGAACGCTGAGTGTATATTTTTTTGGCTTTTCCTGATGTTTTGAATGTATACCAGAAGTTTCCAAGCCAACCGGAACCTGATCCAATTTTTGGTGAACAATTTACTAAATTATGTATTCGATCTGAAGTTAATCTACCGAAAATTCACAGCAGTGATTCTGTTCTGAACTCACACAGGTAAGTTGACGGCATCCCCACCGATCACAGACTGGCAAACGGTCAGAGCAGCTGTATTGGTAGAAAGGATTGTATTAGTTCTGCCTGGTTATGATGCGGGTTCAGATTAAAAAAGAGACCATCAAACGAATCGAGCCAGGAATCGAGTCAATATTGTCTCTATCAAGTTGACTGCAAGGATAGCGACCACGGGGCTGAAGTCGACCCCATTGAAGGGCTTGATGAAACGGCGTATGGGCGTCAGGATCGGCTCGATAATGCGGGCGATACCAATTCGCAGGGGCTTGTCTGCAGACATGAACATGGATAAGATTACATGTAAGAATAACAAAAAGACGATTGATCGGGCTAAAATCTGGATAAATAGAATAATGAATTGCATGATTCCTCAATCTGTATATTTTCGGGGGCCCAAGAAGCGTTCGCCAATGCGCACGACTGTAGCCCCTTCTTCAATTGCGATTTCAAAGTCAGCTGATGTCCCCGCGGAGAGATGTGCGAGTACCGCTTCTTTCATCTGGTCGTTTATATAGTCTTTCAGCTGCCTTAGTTTTTTAAAATATGGTCGACTTAGCTCGGGTTCCGGAAACAAAGGTGGCATCGCCATAAGACCCACCAACTTTAGTCTTTTTAATTCCAAAATTTGCCTCACCACTGTGTTCAGAGCCTGCCAATCCTCGTCATTTCGTGCTGAAAAACCGGTTTTGGTGCTTTCATCACCAATGTTGACTTCCAAAAAGACCTCTAATGGAGGTATGGAGGTAGGTCTGAATTGATGGAGAAGATTCGCCAGTTTCAAGGAATCCACCGAATGAACTGCATGGAATTTTTCCGCAACCTGTCGAGCTTTGCGGCTCTGTACATGTCCGACCATATCCCATCGCATGTCCTCAAATTCGCTGAAGTGCACCATTTTTTCCAAAGCTTCCTGGACGTAGCTTTCCCCAAAAGCTCGCTGACCACACTGATAGGCAGCATCAATCACTTCAACAGGCTGGCGTTTACTAATAGCCAGCACTAATATATCATCCGCACTTCGACCACTGATCCTGGCAGCTCGACAGATCGCCTCGTTGATCTCAGCCATATTTTGCTTGATCGTAGACTGAATCAGGTCAAAATCCTGGTTAGGCATGGTTTTCTCTCGGGGTCAGGCTGATTGCAGCAGCAAAACGACCAGTCAGTCCTTTTTCCTTGCGATAAGAATACCATTCGTGCAAGTTTTCAGCTGTGCAAAGATGCGATTGCTCCAAATTTTGGATGCCAGCGCTTCTCAGAATCCATTCGTTGGCAGACCAGAGGTCAAGGTAGTAGCCCTGCGAGGTTTGAGTGATGAAGTCGGCTGCTTTTTCGCCCCATTTATTAAAAAACTTAATTCTGACTTCTTCTCCGATCTGATAACAATGACCACAGATTGATGGTCCAATACCTACGCGCAGTGTGCCTGGGTCGCTGCCATATTCTTTCGCCGCTGCAAGGATTGCTACCGCCCCAATCTCCAATAATGTTCCTTGCCATCCGGCATGCACGAGCCCGATAACATTTTTCACCGGATCGTGGATCATGATCGGCACGCAATCAGCAAAGCGCATGAACAAAGTCACATCCGGGTTTTGTGTAAAGATGCCGTCACCGGGTTGATGTTTTTGGGTCACCGGTCTGGGCAAGTCTGTGAAATGGATGGTATCACCATGGACCTGCCAGACATCAAAGCGGCTTTCAAAAGGCATACCGAAGTTCTCAAATAACTTGAGGTGGTTGGCGCGTACATGCTCCGGTTTATCGCCGTTGGTCCCACCCAGGTTGAGCTGGCTGTAAGCACCTTCAGAGACTCCGCCCAATCGTGTGTAAAAAGCATGGTTTACCAGTTTTGGGTCAAAGCTCTCAAAATGATAGGTTGCCAGTCCGTCTTTTTCTTCCCTATACATGTCAAGTCCCCTTCGAAGGTGTTGCTAGTGCCTGGTTGGTCGGTTTCTTCTCGTTGATTATTTCTTCAATTGAAGGCAGCCCAAACCAAGCGGTGAACCAACCGAACATAGCACCCGTAATCACCCTTAAAAACGGTGTGCTTTCGCGCATGGCAAACCAACTTAAGGTAGGGATATCCATCTGGCTGATCAATTGAGATAATCCGTCCAGTCCCATCGGCCCTAATGCAAGAATTATCCAGGCTAACCAGGGTAGCGGTTTCAGCTTGCGACCGGTTAAAGCAAAGACCAGCCCGAATAAGAGCAGGCTGGCGTAAATTGCCAGATCGCGCTGGCATAGAGCGATCTTGTATCCAAGCTGTTCGTCACCGCGAAATGCACTGGCAGCAGCCATGTCCTCACCGTTTAGTCCGGTAGCAGCTTCGTAGGTGAATAACCCTTCAACACCAGCTAACTCACGCGGATAGGCCGCTTGTTCTCCAAAAAGAAAAAAGGAACGGTAGGCGAGCTGATGGCAAAGGGGCTTGTAGAGTCTGTAAATCACATTTGCAGATCCGGTTTGACCCGTTTTCATCAAAACTGGTGCCAGAAGAGGCAAAATGATATAGATTGCCAGCGCGAAATTGATCAAACCCAGGTAATGCAGTTTGAGCCACAAACCAACTTTATTGCTCAGGCTTATGTCTGTTTTTGGCGTTGACTCAGCTTTTTGGCTGTTTGGCAAATTATCTTCCTCAGGAACAGGAATCACTGCAAGACTAACTTTCAATCACCTGGACAAAGGTGGATTGGCTGCTGTCAGGAACGGTCAACTCACCCGGATACAAAGCGACCTGGGGATTTATCCAGCGCCAGATCCACTTGGCATCATGAGGCAAGCAGTTGACGCAACCGTGAGAAAGTGCCACACCAAAATTGTTGTGCCAGTAGACTGCATGGATAGCCTGACCGTCAGGATGAAAGAGCGTTGTCCAGGCAATTCCTGGTGAGTCATATTGCGAAACACCACCTGCGCTCATGTGCAGCGAGACCATTTTTCGCCATACAGGTGTGGTTTCGGGAGGAGTAAGCCACTTACCATCCCGAACGTACCCGGTAGAAACTTCGCAGAAATAAACTTCCTGTGATCCTTCAAAGCAATGTAGAGTCTGTGTCTGAAGATTTACCAGTACATGCTTATCGCCGACATCCGGGTGGATCGGAGAAACCTCCTCAGCTGTAATGGGTCGACAAGCACGCGCATCCACCCAGTAATAATCAGGTAAGGCACCATATTTTTCAGAAAGCAAATATTCGGGGTGACCTTCCTTCAAGCGGATGTCCGACACCCAAAAAATCTGGCTGTAATAAAGTTTTGCCAGCCCTTCTGAATCGCGGATCCAGGAAGATGCCTGGCTCCAGGCTTTGGTAAGCTCAAAATTGACGCGTGGAACGGTGATTTCAACCCACATGCCGCGTTGTCCCAACTCATCCACCGGTAATTCGATTAATGGCTGGTTAGGCAGGTTTTTGACTGGTTGAACATAGGGCGAATAAATAAAACCATCAGGGGTTTCATACCATTTTTGGTTATAGCGATTGAAATCAAGAACATTTGCTATAACTTCTTGCTTGATTTCAAAAACATCGTCCCGCCACACACGGGTAGTGGTAGCAGCGTTCATGTTCGGTTCTGCTTTCAGATCAATAAACGAACGCATCTCGCCAACGGCAACTCGCCCCAGGTTGGCGCCAACTGGCCATTCTTGCAATAGGCTGCTGGCTGATGCTTTGCCAAAAGGAAGCATAAGCGAACCTGCTGCCAGTCCGGTCAGTTTCAAAAAATCACGTCTGCTAATTTTGTTTTGTAAATCCATGCTGCAATTATACGTAATCTCCAGGAAAGCTCAAACTTTCGGTGAAGGCTTGCCTCACCCGCTACCAATCGCCCTTGGTACGGGAAGACTCGCGTTCCACATCCCGTTCTTTAATCGCTTCGCGCTTGTCGTATTGCTTTTTACCCTTTGCCAACCCGATTTCCAATTTTGCCCTGCCACCCTTCAGATACACCCGAATCGGAACAAGGGTCATCCCTTTAATACGGACTTCGTCAAAGAGTTTTCGGATCTCTTTTTTATGCATCAGAAGTTTACGGTCTCGTTTGGGATCGTGCTGGTAAGCGCTGGCGTGTTCGTAAGGAGCGATATGTGCGCCAACGAGCCAAATTTCAGCTCCGTTGGTACGCACATAAGCCTCCTGGAGGGAGATCTGACCACTTCGAACTGACTTGATTTCAGTTCCTTTTAAAACCAAGCCAGCCTCATAAGTTTCGATAATAAAAAACTCAAAACGCGCTTTCTTGTTCGTTGAAACTACTTTGATATCCATGACCAGTAATTTTAACATAGTTCCTCAAGCGAGTTCAAACGTATAGGCATATTTAATAATGTCTACCAGATTTTGAAACACCATACATAGGTTTTATGGTATTCTTAATAACTCGATGCAACACAGATTATCAGGCATTAATATTCGGATCGTGAAGAATTTTGGGGATGGGATATGGATTTAAAACAACTATTTTCGACAATAAAACGTTGGCTCTGGTTGGTAATTCTTGGCTGCGTAATCGGTGGGGGGATCGGCTATTACCTCAGTATCCGTCAAACACCAATCTACCAGGCGCAAGCTCGTTTCGTCATTCTACCAGCAGCAAGGGCAGAGCAAACGCCCATGTCGTCAGCCCGACTGTAGAACCACGCAGGGCAAAGAAAGCGAAATAGGCTAGGAAGAAGGCAAACTGTATGGCGAAGGTGATCAGGTTGGAGATAACGATCGAGATCGGCATGACCAGGCGCGGAAAGTAAACCTTGCCAAAAAGGTGGGCATTGGAAGTGAAGGTCGTGGAGGTGTTGGTGAGGCAGCTTGAGAAGTAGTTCCACATAATATTACCGGACATGTAGAAAAGCATCTGCGGCAAGCCATCGGTGGGGAGTTTGGCGATATTGCCAAAGATGACCGTAAAAACCAGCGAGGTGAGCAGCGGCTGAATGATGAACCATAGCGGACCAAGGATGGTCTGTTTGAAACGCGAAACAAAATCGCGCCGTACAAACAGGCTGATCAGGTCGCGATAGTGCCAGACGTCGCGCAGCTGCAGATCCCACCACTTTTTTCGAGGGGTGATGATCAGATCCCACTGTTCGGTTGTATTATCTTCTAATGTATCTTTTTGCTTATTCTTCATTTCTTACTGAGACAGTAAGTTTTGGTGGATCCAATCTACAACTGTTTGATCCCAACGATATACAAAGCTTGATCCAAAGTTCGAAGGAATGTACTCGAAGTCTTTCAGAAGCATCTCTTCGGGAATCTGTAGAGAATGATAATCATCCAACTTGAAGTTCTGTAAGAAGCAGACTCCAAGGGACGAGATTTGCTCAATGGACAGGTCGGTCAGAAAAGCGCCATAGAATTGAGAGACCAGGTCAGGGAATTTGACAATGTTTTCTGGTTGCAGGAATTTCTTAATAATCGCTTTCATGACCAAAGATTGGTTGCCGACGCGAAAATCATCAGAATAATTGGTACGGATGCGCATCAGGTCAAGCGTGCGTTCACCATCCAATACTTGAATACCAGAGGGGAAGAAACCCAAACTGGGGTCAGGATCGTAGACAGATTCCGGGAGGTCAACCTCTACCCCACCGATGCCATCAATAAAGTTACGCACAGCATTAAAATTCACAACGGCGTAATGGTCGGGTGTAACGCCAAAGTTATACTGGATCACCTGTGCCAGAGAATTTGCGCCACTGCCCGATTCGGTCGAACCGGTCCAGCCGGGGGAGCCTAAAAGGTAGCCCTGGTTGATTTTGATCGGGTTTTCTTCTTTGAAAAGACCGTCAGGAGCGTTCACCACCATATCGCGCGGAAGTGCAACCATGTTGATGGTCAAAGTAGTGAAATCCACTCTTGCCAAACGGACTACATCTGCCAAACCGTACAAATAGTCGTCACCGCGATAGTCGATTCCAGCCAGTAAAAAGGTCCAGGAAGCAGCATCACCACAAACAGGTGTTGGGGTAGCGGTCGCTGTCGCTCCTGGAAGTGTGGGAGTCAATGTCGGCTCTTCGGTTGCCATTTCAGTAGTAGTCGGCATTACATCAGTAGAGACACTGGGTAACACCAAGGGATCAGAAATCGGTTTCTGCAAAAAAGGTTTCAACCAGGTAAACCAAACGGATACCAGGATAAAAATCAAACCAAGAACAAGCAGACCAATAATCTGCCATTTATTTATTTTTCGACGGTTAGAAGCGGGCAATTGCTCGTTCGGGTCCGTTTGGATGGGTTGTGTATCTTTCATATTATTCTTTCTATCCTTAAAAGCTGCCGTCTACGGCAGCTATTTGTTAATCTAAAGGATGATTTTACCATGTATCAAGTTTCTCATTTTCAGAGAGTTGATCATTGGATCAGACCAAGTGATCTCTGCACAAATTCTACCACCTCCGTATGTGGAATTAACACTTGCGCTCCTGATTCAGTCGTATAAGGATGAAACATAGTATCAGGAATTGGAGAAATTTGAATATCCGAAAGATCAATAATTTTAGCAAGACAATAAAAACTGTACATATCGTTCAAACCGAGGTTGGTTTGGGTGGTTTTATCCTTCATCAGAGCGGTCAGTATTTCGAAGACCATTTTGGGAGAGATACCTGCGCGGACCTTGTCCAGGATTGCTTTCAAAATAATAGTTTGGCGGTTGATGCGTTGGATGTCTGTATCAAAGACACGAATTCGCATGAATATTACAGCTGTGTCACCATCCATTTCGTAAGTTCCAGGTGGAAAGTTGTACCTGTAATCCTGTGCCCTCTCTTCCAAGACAACAGTCACGCCTCCTATTGCGTCAATGTACTTGCCAACTTCATCATAATAAAGCACAAACTGGTCATCGACTTCGACACCGAAGTTGTAGGTAAGATTACTTGCCACAGATGCCGCTCCGGTTCCATTTCCGAAAAAATATTCGCCATAACCGAAGGTAGCATTGATTCGACCATAGTCGATGCCAAATTGCTCAAAACTGACGATAGGAACATAAAAATCCCGTGGAATCGAGGTCATTCGCACTGTTGCATCCTGAAAATTAACACGAATAAGCCGTATACCGTCCGCCTGGGCGTGCCTATCAATGCCCAGCACCATCATTGTTATTGTGTCAGTTCGACCACAATTTCCTTTTTCGTCAGTTATGGCAACTGGTGTGGTTGTTATTTCAGGGGTTTCTGTTGTGACATGCAATGCCGCCGGTGTAAACTCCATAGGCGCTTCACCAGAGTCTTGCGGGAGAATCTCTGCGTCAGGATTGACCGGTGTTGGTGACACCTTGCTGGCAGGCTCAGTCTGCAACGGTACCAACAACTGTCGGGGAAGGTTACAGGCAGAGACAGCCAGGATGAGTGCTATAGTCAGAATAATTACAAGGAGACCAGGGTTTTGGGTTTTGCGCATCATTTTTCCATCAGGTTTTGAGTCTTTCTTGCCTCCATCCACGCCTCCGCCCCTCCGACATGCCTGCTGTCAGTTAAGGGAAGTGGTTCAAATACCCTGCACAATCGAACTAATTAGCCCGTTTTATCACTTTATCAGCATCAACTTGTACCCGGACCGTTCTTCCTTTCAGGAGGGAAAGCAACACGGCCACACGGTCCTCGCCATTGATGCACTTCTCAAAACGAGCGTCAATCCCATTCAGGATAGGGTCATCGATCCAAACCCTGTCACCAGGTCGAAATTGATCAGGTTGATGAGCCATCTTGTTTTTCTCTCGTTCCACCTGGCGTTGGATAACTTCAATCAAGCAGTCTGGTATTGAGGCTGGAATGCCACCAAAATTGACCAGCCCGACAACGCCCCTTAAAAGTCCAATTCTTTTCGAATACAGATCACCTAGCCCGCCTTTTACGAACATGTATCCTGGAAAAAATGGCTTCTCCTTGCTTGAACGAGGATTGACAGGGTTGACATCGAGCCGTGGAAAGTAGGTTTCAATGTTACGATCTACCAGTTGAGAATAGACGATATGCTCAAAATTTGGCTTGCTCCGAAGCGCATACCACAAAGCCTGATTTGTAATTGTCCCTTCATCGAATCTGTTTTGCATACCTAACTCTACTTGCCTGTTTAAATTGGGCAATCTGGCAACTCGATTAATTATCTCCAACCTGTCAATATTATACAATCAAAATCCTTACTGGTTGTCTTGTAATAATTTACTGCCTTCCTCCCAGTGTTATGATATAGTTTTATGAGAGAGGTAATATATGAAGAGAGAAATAAACTTGGCTTTAGGTGGCGGCGGTGTCAGAGGGGTGGCACATCTTGGGGTAGTTCAGTGCTTGTTGGATCATGATTACAAGATCAACGGGATCGCTGGCACAAGTGCCGGTGGTCTTTTCGGTGCAGCCATCGCAGCAGGAAACACTCCTCGTGATATTGCTGCGGCTGTGGATGTTTTTTTTACTGAATCCAGCTTTCGGTCAGGAATCGGGGCTACTTCCTTCTCTCTTATCAGCATAAATGGGATGATGAAAGCCCTTGAGCCTTTCTTCAAGGGTAAGACATTGCAGGAATTGGATATTCCTTTTGTAGCAACCGCTGTTAGCCTGAAAACCGGGCAAGAGATCATCATCAAAGACGGAGATGCCATGCAAGCTGTGCTCGCAACCATCGCAATTCCAGGCTTCTTCCCCAGCCAGGGTGACCTCGTGTTGGTCGATGGTGGCGTTCTCGACCCGGTCCCCATTGATTCAGCCCGAGAATTCGATACGAGTCTGCCGGTTGTTGCAGTCGTGCTGCATAAACGACCGCAGGATTTCAACCTCGACCACATCAAAGTACCACTTGAAGATAGCCTGATCGAGCCGTTGGTTAAAACGATCTCAAAAACACGGATCGGTGAACTTATGCGCCACCTTACTGCCACTGTAGATGTGGTGAGCAATAAGCTAAGTGAGCTGCGGATTGAAAAGTCGAAGCCAGATGTGTTGGTCGAGCCTGTGGTAGGTCATATAGGTTTACTGCAAAAAATTGAATCTAAACCCTTGTTTGACGAGGGTTACCGGGCTATGGAAGAAAACCTTGAAGCTCTTGATAAAACCTATTCACTTGTGAATTCTTTTAAACGAATCACGAAATACGCTCGCTCACAAGCATAAAAAATATTAACCGCGTCGTAAGACTGCGATGAGTGTCAGGAACAATCCAAAACCAGCCAAGACCACGATAACATAGCCGATGGGTATACCACCGGTGGTTGTTCCTCCCACTTCTGAAGGATAGGTTGGGATCTGAAGAGCTGGTGGCTCTGTGAAAGTTGGCAGCCTGCTCGGTATGGCGGTGATGATGAATTGGGCTGCCAGTGTTGGGTCGATGGTTTTGGTTATTGAAGGTGTTTCAGTAGGTGGCGGTTGCAGCATTGGTAAGGATCCACCAAATACCTCCACGCGATTTAAAACGATCCAACCGCGGTTATCAGGTGCGCCGGCATAATCGATCATAACGTAATCGCCATAATAGCCATAAGCTTTTGCTTCCTGCCCAACCAGGAACACGCCCACTCTTGTCGAGGTGGAATTGGGAAAACTACGTACATTCAAAGGAGTTTCCGGATCACCAATAGCCCGGACGTATAAACCTCGGGGCGAACTGGTCACAGTTGGAATGGAGAGGGTCGGAAACTGAGCCCAAACCGCACGGTTCAGGTTCGGTAAAAGGCTCAGAAAGAGCAAGATAATCAGGGCAATCATGCCTGCGGCAAATCGAATGGTTTTGTTCTTAGCCTTTTTCATCTCCAGACCTTTTAACATTCCGATTATAATCTAATCCAGTACGCTTGGTAGAATGGAACACATGACCACACGCATCTATCACGGAGATCTTGACCCCCGCCAGATCGCTAATAACCTTAGTGCTGTTTTTCACCATGGGAATTACCAGGTTCAGCAAATCGGTGATAAAGAAAACCTGGCAGTACAGATAGCCACCCGACAGAACCGCAGTTCTGGTGGGCGGACTGCCATGACAGCCACTATTTCGAGAGTTGCTGATGGGTTGAGCATCACACTTGGTCAGCAAAATTGGCTGGGGTTGGCTGCAAGCCTGGGTTTTTCTGCCCTAAGCGCAGTCCGCAACCCACTCTCATTGCTCAATCGTCTTGATGATATCGCCCAGGATGTAGAATCAATTACCCTTGAAGACCAGATTTGGGAGGTCATTGATCGAGCTGCACGGGAGCACGGGACCGGTCAAGCCTTATCCGCCCGCTTAAGCCGAACTGTTTGCCCCTATTGTCTTACCGCCAACGAAATTGCGGCTGGTCGCTGCATTGCCTGCGGTGCTCCTCTTGGAGAAGTTCAACCAATCACTTGTTCCAATTGCGGTTTCGTTGTCCAAAAAGATGAAGCCATCTGCCCAAACTGTAAAAGCCGTTTGAGATAAGTTGTCTTTGCTAACAATTTGCCAAATCGTTAGAACGAGGAAATCATGATCAGAATTATTGCCGACACTACTTGCTGTATACCAGTTGAAAAATTGACACAGATGGGAATTGATTTTGTTCCTCAGATTATTACTTTTGAAAAGACTTCTTATCGAGATGATTTTGAGTTGAGCACGGAAGCATTTCTTGAAAAGCTTCGGGCTTCAAAAGATCTACCTGGCACTGCAGCACCACCTCCTGCGTTTTACAACCCCATCTACGAAAGAATTCTCAACGAGGGTGATATCGCCTTGGTCCTTGCTCCATCAGCAAAATTGAGCGGCACATTTCGTTCAGCCACGGTTGCTGCTGATGAATTTAGTAGCGATCAAATTCATATTATTGACACGAAAACCATTGTCGGAAACCTGGGTACCATCGTGTTGAAGGCGAAAGAATGGGCAGATCAGGGCATGGGAATCAGTGAATTAACCGAGCGTGTTGAGGATATGGCAGCTCGAGATCAGACCTACTTCCTGGTCCCTACCATGGAGTATCTGCACAAAGGCGGAAGAATTGGTGGGGCAGCAAAACTGATCGGAACATTGCTACAGATTGTTCCTATCCTGACGCTTCGTGACGGGGGCATCGAAGTTTATGATAAAGTCCGCTCCTTAAAGCAAGCAACCAGTAACCTGGTGGATTTAAACACTTCTATATGTGAAAACAACCCAGAGGCTTACCTGACGATTGCGCAATGCGATTCGCAGGTTCTGCTTGATAAGATCACCAGTCAGCTTCAAGACCGTCTTGAAATGGATGAAATTCCTTCCTACATCGCACCACCCGCCATTGTTGTCCACACAGGTCCTGGCTTGGTGGTAACAAGTTGTTTTTCTAGACCAGGAGGATGATTGCGGAACAAGCCTGATCATTCTGGCATCTAAACCTTGCCCACACACGCTTTTTTTTACCAACCGCCTCAGCGCTGGTTGAAAATCCTTCTACGGGAATAGGGGGGATGATAGAGGTGGGCTTTGATCTCGAATTCCAGACACCGCCTGATTGCAGGAGGGTCGCTGCCGGGTATGCGTTTTGGCGTAGGTCTCCCCTAAGCAATCTGTTTATTGTGCACTTACGCCCAAAGATCAGGGTGATTGCGGCGGATCGAACCGTAACTGTTCGCTGCAATGATGATGTGATCGATCAGGCGAATATCCAATATTTTTCCAGCCTCGATCACTGCCCGGGTCAGGTTAACATCCTCAGGACTTTCTCCAGGATTGCCTGAAGGGTGATTGTGCACCAGCGCGATTGCGTACACGTTCTTTCGAACAGCATCTTTGAAAATTTCGGCTACGCGCACGGTCGTGGCATCCTGGGAGCCTTTATACAGCCGCTCCTTCCCCAGGAAACGATTACGGGAATTGAGCAGCAGCACCCAAAGCTGTTCCTGGTTCAAGCCTTTCATTTCGAAGCCTACCAAGTCCACAATGTCTTCCGGAGTTTTGACAAAAATGGCTGGCTCCTCGCCTTCCTTGGACAGGCGATAACCAACTTCCACAGCTGCTTTAATCCGGGCAGCTTTAGCCAGACCAATACCTTTGAACTCCATCAGCCGCGAAAGGTCTTCTCTATGGATACCACTGAATCCACCCAAATCGGTAAGAAGCTTGTTTGCCAGGTCTATGGCACTGTCTTCCTGGCTTCCGCTGTTCAAAAGGATCGCCAGTAACTCCCCATTGGTGAGCGCTTGCACGCCTTCCGCCTGCATGCGTTCCCTTGGTCGGTCGTCTTTTGCCAAATCGCTGATGCGGATCGTTTTCTTATCATTATCCATGGGCTAATTTTACCTGATGGACGTGTTATAATGCCTTTCCGGACGGATAAATGCCATGGATTCGGCAACTTTTTCAGCTGATTGCGTAAATTTGGTAAAAATTTCTGAATTTGTCCGCGCCTATGCCCAAAATCTGCCCTTTACCCCAAAACAAGTTTACGAAATCGACCTGGCAGTAGACGAAGCCTGTTCCAATATTATTGATCACGCATACAAGGGTCTGCCTGAGGGCGAAATCCGGCTCTTTTTAAACCACGATGAGACTGCCATGACAATCCTTCTACAGGATGACGGAAATGGCTTTGATCTCAGCACAGTTCCCTTGCCAGACCTCACCGGTCCCCTGGAAGAACGCCGTGAACGCGGTTTGGGTGTATTCCTGATCCAGGAGTTAATGGACCAGGTCATACACGAACCAAATACGGGGAATGGAAACCAACTCACCCTGATCAAAAAATACCACGCGACTCAAGCAGCAACCACTCTCAAACGAAATACTGCTTCTCTTCCCCTGGAAACGCTTCGTATCATTGCCGAAATCAATCGCTCGATCAGCAGCACCCTGGACCTTGATCAATTGCTGCAGGAAGTGACCCGACTGATCCATACCCAGTTTGGATATCCGCTGGTCCATCTATTTCTGGTCGATTATGTTCCGCAAATGATGGTTTTTAAAGCAGGCAGTGGCATCAAAGCCGCTTATTACGAAGAGAATGAAGTATCCTATCCCATTCAGACCAAACCCGGTTTGATCCCACTCGCAGCCCGGACGGGAGAAATTCAGCTATCAAACGATATCTCCTCTGATCCCAACTACCGACCAGACTCACGCTCTGACACCATGATCGGATCAGAGCTAAGCCTTCCTTTACAATTCCAGGGAGAATTACTGGGTGTTCTGGATATTCAGAGTGAAAAACCCAATGCCTTCTCCAGCCAGGATGTGGAGCAGCTTGAGATCCTCTCCCAATCCATCTCCATTGCCCTGCGTAATGCCAGTCTCTACCGGACCGCACAATGGCGTCGCAATTTGTCAGAGCGATACCGCGAGACGGCAGAACAGATTTCCCGAAATGTTGATCCGCAAGAATTGGTTTGTTACGTCATCGAACAGATCACTACCATACTGCCGGTGGATTTTATTGGTTTCTGGCGAAGAACTGCACCGCAGGAGGGATTGACCTTAAGTGACTACTGGTGCAGGCAGCCTGGTCTGTGTCAATCAGACCCCATTCAGAAAATTGAGAAGGATTCTTGGTTTTCCCAGGTATCCAATCATGATAATGGGATTTTAAAACCCGATGAAGTTTTGAGCGACCCTGTCCAGGAGCGTTTAAATTTGCCCTCTGACTTTTCAGCTGTGGCTTCCCCTGTAAGTTACCAACAGCAGGAATATGGAGTACTGACCTTTCATGCCAGTTCTGCTGGGCGTTATGGTCAGGATTCGGTCAACATCTGTTCAACCTTCGCAGATTATATCGGCACTGCTTTGGACAAGCAGCGGGTCGAAGCAGAAAAGGTAAAACAAGCCTGGTTAACTTCCATCCTGCTCGATTTGGCGATAGAGACGAAAAACCTGACTACCCTTGAAGAACTTACCATTAAGATCGGGCAGATCCTGATTGAGTTAATTGGTGGAACAGCAGTAGGTCTTGTTTTGGAGACTGAGCAAAAGGATACGATCAGCCTGCCTAACCTGTACTGCCCTCAGATTCTGTGTCCTCTTGCTGCCCTCCCCCTCTACTTCAACCGCGAAGATCTACTCGGTGCATCCGACCAAGTCCCAAAGCTTGCAGTTGCACGTGCCGGTGATTTTCCCGAATTGTTGCATTTGTTACCTCAATTGAATGAAAACGGTACAATCCTCACTTTCCCACTACAAACACAAGATCAAACTCTGGGCTACCTGTTGCACCTCAGCAATGACGCCTATACGCAAGCTGAGCCTGAAGAGGTCCTGGAAAAGGAACGGTTTGATATTCTCAAGGGAATCTCGCAGCAAGCCGCAATAAGCCTGCAGAATATTCAGATGCTTGAGGAAAAGAAGGAAGAAAACCGACTCTCTTTACGTCTGCTCGATTTAGGCAACATCATCTCACAAGCCGACACGTTTGAAGCTGCGATTGACGCTGCGTGTTTGCGTATCATAACTGAATGCGATATGGAAGGGCTGGCGTTGCTTGGCTACCAGCCAGAGGAAAAAAGCTATTTTCTGCATGACCTGCTTATGCGTGACAATGAGAATCACTTTGTAAAAGGGAAAACAGGAATGCATTTTCCTGAAACCGAGATCGAAGATGGAATAAACAATCTGGGCGGCCCCTTTTCTTCGAACGAACTGTTTTGTAAAGTAAGCGGGTCTGAGTTGGGCTTACGAGCATCTCAGCAAATTAAGACCCATGTCTTCACGCTTGAAATTGGCCAGGAATATTATGGACTTTTCCTGACCTGTGATGAGGAATACAAGTTCAATCAAAAAAGAGTGGATTATCTCAAGCGGGCTTCCACGCAAATCGCACTGGCATTTCAAAATCGCCACCTCCGCTCGATTGAGCAACAACGCCGCCAGACAGAACAGGAACTCAACCTGGCACGCAGGATCCAAAAAACCTTCCTACCGGAAACACTACCAGAAATTCCTGGTTACCAATTGGCAGTGGAATGGCAAACTGCCCGCCAGGTCGGTGGAGATTTTTATGATGTCATCCCCTTTGGTGACGGTAGATTCGGCATGATTGTTGCCGATGTTTCTGATAAAGGTCTGCCAGCCTCTCTCTATATGACGGTCTCCCGGACGCTATTAAGGGCAGTTTCCAGGGAATTCTCCTCGCCAGCGCGAACCTTGGAACGGGTTAATCACCTTTTGCAGCTGGACTCGACCCAGTCGTTTTTTGTCACGCTGATCTATATGATCCTTGATACAAGGAGTGGTGAGTTGACTTATGCAATTGCAGGGCACAATCCTCCTTTTATTCTTGACCCTTTACGAAAATCCGCCGCGCAACTTCCAAAAGGAGGAATTGCTCTCGGGCTGCTTGAACCAATTACGTTGAACGATGTCAAATTGGAGCTTGAACCGGGTCAGACCATCGTTTTATTCACAGATGGTGTCAGTGAGCCGAATAACACTGAAGGCAAGGAATATGGGCAGACGCGTCTTCAGCAAGTTCTCACCTCGATAGCAGATCTACACCCTCAAGATATGATTTCTGAGATTCTCAAAGACCTGGAAGAATTCCAGGGGGGGGACTTATTTGAGGATGATCGAACGCTTTTGCTTCTGAAACGAAGTTGATATTACTGACAGACCAATACGGGTACTGGGCTTAATTCAAGCACACGATCAACATTCGAGCTGAATATCCTCCCAAGCAAACCTGTACTGCGATATCCACCCACCATCACCGTTGAAATCGAGTTCTCTTCAATCAAATCCACCAAGTTTTCAGCCAGCTGAGTTGAAGAAAGAGATACCATCTGATATTCCAGGTTATCCCCATGTAAATAGTCTTGTGCAAAACTAAGAGCGTCTTCGCTGGATTTCCCCTCTTTTTCAGGCATCGCAATAAACAATCCGCAACCATAGCGGGCAGCATAATAAGCGGCGATGAAAAACGCCTCGCGCCCTTTTTCGCCTTCATCAAAAATCAGCAAGATGCGGCTTACCGGCATAACCATCTCTTTGACAAACATAATTGGTCTTCTACTGGTCTGTAACAAAGTGATGATGCCCGAGCCCAGGCGATCAAACACCGAACCCCCTGGTGGGAAACTGAGTTTCACAACTGTCACATCGCTGAGCAAGCCATACTTCTGCAAGGTTTTACTGATATTTCCTAATACTCTGATAAAACGTCCATTCATCTGGCGTTCGTTGAGTTTCTGATAGAAAGATGTCTCCAGTTCTGCTTCAGTCTCCATTGTGGCAAGGTCAGTTTCCGCTTTGACGTGCAGCCCCATGATATTTCCATCTTTGCAGCGATTCATCATCATCGCTTGTTGCAAAGCCAGCAAATCAAAATCATTGTGGCTTACTCCGACCAGGATGTCTTGGAAAAGACAACCAGAACCATCGTCTGATATGCTGCTTACTTGTTTGTCTATCTCACGATCAGTCACTGTACCCAAGGACTTCGTCCGCTTGCCTTCCTGGCTGGCAACAAAGTCGACAACATTTTCTGTCTTAAACGAGGTTCCGTACTCATCGAGTAAAGCTTGCTGTTTGTCCAGCACCCATAAGTACAGATCAGTTATTGTAAAGTCCGGGTATTCATAGCGGAGCCCGGAATCTTCGATGACCCTGATAACGGGAATGTAGACATGGTCATACCAATCCAGAGCAGCTTCATCAAAACTGACTTCCCGGTCCTGATCGATACCCATGTAGTATTGATGGACGTTGATGTGCTCTCTCAAAAGTGGGTAATTTTCAATCCGTTTCAAGCTCAAATCAATTCCTGGCAAGATCCGGTCGAGATGGGTGTCTTCCAGAAAATCAGCCAGGGCAGCTTTTTCAACCAACTCTTCCAGCGTAAAGGAGCTGGACAGAGGCACTTTCGTTTTTACTTCGGTGACATAAGCCTCAATACTGTCCATCCCCATCTCTTTGGCAATGGAAATTCGATGGTTGCCATCCAATACAAAATAGGCTTCCCCAATCTTGTAAAGAGAAACCGGGGGCACACCAGCTGTGTAGGGACTCGTCATGGCGGCTTTTACATCCGCCCAACGGGAACTGTCACCGTCACTCAGAGGTCGAAAATTCCGGTCGAAATCGGAGGTACGGTTGACACTCCCGATAATATTTTTGAGAGGTACTTGTTGTAGACCCAGGTTAGTTTGGCTGACAGCACGCAGCTTGGAAGATACTTCATCATAGGGAAGTAGATCCAGTGACTCACCACGTATACCCGCCCAAAAACGGTCCAAAGCTGCTTTACTACGCAGGCGGTGAAAGTCATCAAGGGCTTTTCTGTACGCTTGTCGGTCTTCATGCATAATGATTAATTTTACCTCGTTATAATACGTTCACGACGCAGAGCTGTTGCAATTTTGTCTTGGTGTTGATCAGATTATTCAAGCAGTAGTCTCTTGTAAATCGCCATTAAAACGACAAACTCGGGAAGTTGTCAAGGCTAAATAGAAATGTCCTAATGCTGGCTAAATAGAAATGTCCTAATTGATCACAGCAGTAGGCTTGCCATTCAGTTTTTTTCCATAGGTTCTCCAAGGGTGGTTGACAGGCGGAGATAC
>Ga0209163_1000849_pt1 | contig 43348 bp, 30 predicted proteins | sample MTBAKSrepl2MetaG_FD_187457 | JGI IMG/M metagenome (GOLD analysis project Ga0209163, IMG submission 187457) | Enrichment culture microbial communities om Arthur Kill intertidal strait, New Jersey, USA, that are MTBE-degrading - MTBE-AKS2 (Arthur... | ecosystem: Environmental > Aquatic > Marine >...
TTCACTTTGCATTCCAATCTCCCGGTCACCTGGGATCCGATATTCCCGAGGTCCAGGTCTTTTCCATCCATTATCTTTTTCCCACCGACTTCGAGTTGTTGGAAAAAATTCTGCGCAGAGGACCCAATACATATCACGCGCTTCAAAAATATTATCGTGCACACGGCCTGGAACTCCTTTCCATCATCGAGGAAGGCTGGCAGATCTGGACGGCCAACAAGCCGATCCGCAAACCGGACGATTTCAAGGGGATCACCTTCCGGGTCATGTCTTCGCCTTTGCTGATCACCGCATACCGCCTCTACGGGGCCTACGTCATCACGGTGCCGTACAGCCAAATTTACAGCGATCTGGAGATGGGCCGGATAAACGCCCAGACCCAGCCTTTTTTTGCGATACAGGAAATGAAGTTCTACGAAGTCCAGGACTACATGATCCAGGCTCGCCAGTTGCCGTTCATCAGCACCTTCGCCGCCAACAACGCCTTCATCAACAGGCTCCCTCCGGACATCCGCACCCGGATCGACGACGCCGTTCACGCCGCCAATGAATTTATTTTCGACCTGGAACCCCGGCTGAACGAAGAACGAAGACAAATGATCATGGATGCCAAGCCGTCCATGAAATACATTGAATTGACCGATGAAGAAATCCGCGCGTTTAAGGAAAAATCGAAACCCTTGCGCCAAAAGTATCTCGAAATGGGGGGTAAAGGAGCAAAAGAAGTGCTGGACGCCGTGGTCAAAGACATCGAATGGGCCGAACAACAATGACATTACCCAAAAAACGCATTTTCACCGAAGAAGAATATCGACAACGGATCCGAAGAACCAAAGAGAAAATGGACCACGCCGGGTTGGAAGCTTTATTGATCATGGATCCCGGGAACATGAACTATCTCACCGGCTATGACGGCTGGTCTTTTTATGTGCATCAAGGCGTCATCCTCTCTTTGGACGCCCCCGATCCGGTTTGGTTCGGCAGGGAACAGGATTCCAACGGCGCGCGGATCACCACCTGGCTTCCGGATCATTGCATCTACGGGTATCCGGACGCCTATGTCCAGTCCCGATACACCCACACCATGCGATGGGTGGCGGATCTGATTCGAAAGAAGGGATGGGACAAAAAACGGTTCGGGCTTGAGATGGACGGATACTGGTTTAACGCACGCATGTACGTCACGCTCCTGGAGGAACTCCCCCAAGCCGTTTTCATGGATGCAACGAATCTGGTGAATTGGATCAAAGTGATCAAATCCCCGGCGGAAATCAGCGTCATGAAACAGGCCGCACAGATCTGTGAAAAGGTCATGGAAACGGCCCTCCGGGAAATCGATGTGGGGGCCCGGGAAAAAGAGGCCGCCGCGAAAGTGGCGGCGGCCCAGGTCGCGGGGACCGATGCCTTCGGGGGTTCGTTTCCGGCCATCGCTCCCCTCATGCCTTCGGCGGAGCGTACCTCCACCGCCCATTTGACCTTTGATCCGGACCGGCAATATCAGAAAAACGACGTGGTCCTTCTCGAACTCAGCGGCGTCCGGTATCAGTATCATGTGCCCTTGTCCCGGACCCTTTATCTGGGGGATCCTCCGGAGGATTTAAAGGAAACCGCCCAGGGTGTCGTGCAGGGACTTCAGGAGACGCTTGCGTTCATGCGGCCCGGCGTGACCGCAGAGGAAGTCGAAGAACGCTGGAGAAAGGCCATCGCGCATACCGGTGTGGTCAAACCCTCCCGTGTGGGGTACTCTTTTGGTCTGAACTATGTGCCGGATTGGGGGGAGCACACCATCAGTCTGCGGCCGGGGGATAAAACCATCCTCGAGCCGGGCATGACGCTGCACTTCATGCCCGGGATCTGGCTTGCCACCTATGGGTTTGAATGCAGCGAACCTGTTTTGGTAACTGAAAACGGGTGTGAAAAATTCATCGATTTCCCGGAAACGCTTTTTGTGAAACAATGACCGTAAAATCGTAACAAGGAAAGAATCCATGGAAAAAGAGATCATTTACACTCCGAACGCGCCTGAACCGGGCCCCTATTCCCAGGCCGTCAAATACGGAAATCTCATCTTTGTGGCGGGGCAGACCTCGGAGGATCCGGTCAGCAACAAACCCGTCCACGACAGCGTGGCAAATCAAACCGAACGGATATTGAACAACATCCGGATCATTCTCCGGGCGTGCGGTTCGGATCTGGAAAACGTGCTCCGGGTGGATGTGTATCTGTCTTCCATAAACCACAAGCCCGAATTCAACGAGGCGTACCTGAAATTTTTTCCAAAAGACCGCCCGGCGCGAAACTGTGTCGCCGTGAGCGGAATCGACGACGGCCTGGACGTGGAGATTGAAGTCATCGCCGGCGTCTAAAACCCCCCTTGACGTCGGAATCCATCACTGCGGTCACGGGCTCTCAGAGAGAACCCCCCTTCCGCTTCACCCCACCAGCTTGGACGCGATTTGTGCCACGTGCCTGCCCTGGAACCGGGCGGCCGCCAGCTCGTTTTCACTGGGCATGCGGGATCCGTCGCCGCCGGCGATGGTGGACGCCCCGTAGGGAGACCCGCCCGTGATCTCATCCACGCGCATCTGGCCCTGGAATGTATAGGGCAGCCCCACCACCACGAATCCTTGATGCAGCAAGGTGACGTGGAACGTTAAAATCGTCGATTCCTGGCCGCCGTGCTGGGTGGCGCTGCTGGTGAAAACGCTTCCCACCTTTCCGACCAGGGCGCCTTTGGCCCATAAGGCGCCCGTGGCATCCAGAAATTGGCGCATCTGACCGCACATGTTCCCGAACCGGGTGGGGGTGCCGAAAATGACGGCGTCGGCACCGGCCAGTTCCTCCACCCCGGCGACCGGGATGTTGGCGAACTGTTTTTGGGCTTCCAGGGCACCCATCTTTTCCAGAATCTCCTTCGAAAGGGTCTCCGGGACACGGCGCAGGATCACTTCCGCCTGATCCACTTCCTTGGCCCCCTCGGCCACGGATTCTGCCATCTTGTAAATATGGCCGTACATGGAATAAAAAACGATGAGCACTTTCATGACGTCCTCCACTTTTTCGATTTCGATACCGATTTCGATACCGATACCGATTTTGATGTCCTTTTCATACTCCAAAAGACTTTTTTTTACAGCAACAACGGTTTACGTTGACGATTGGGTGCTGAATATCCGTAAAGTATATTCTAAGACGGATCTGTCAATTCCCGGAACAAAAATCGTTTCGAAAAGGAAATTTTCCATTGACAAACAACCGCCGGTTTTTTAAAAGCGCCTCACGCCGATCAGGTGCGGTGTGCGCGCCGAAAGCCCGCACGCCGTTAAAAGGAAAGCGTGGTGAAAGTCCACCGCAGGCCAGTCATTGCTGTAATCGGGGACGAACGCTGCACAAACGCCACTGCCGATCCTCCGGGGTGATCAACCCTCGGATACCGGCGGGAAGGCGCAGCCGGTAGAACGATCCGAAAGCCAGAAAGCCTGCCTGTCGGCATCGCCTCAACGGATATCATGCTGGATGCTATCCGTATCTCGGGCTGCAACCGGAATGACGGGAATGCAGAAGAGATGCGGATCGAGTGGTTCGGCATGGGTGTCTTTTTACCCCCTGCGATTCCTCTTTTCCTTCTTTGTCGTTCCGGGCGTGCGCCATTGAAACGCCGTTGCAGGTCCTTTTGGATCGCCTGCGTTTCGATGGATCGGGCACCGGACCAGTTACCGTTTACAACCGTAAAACACCAAAGGAGGAAGATTTTCATGGACCCGTGGATCAATGCCCCAAAAACCAATGAGACTGAAAATTCAAATTTGTCATCCCCCCTTGACGCTTTTCAGGAGCCCCATCGATCCCTTTTAAAGGGGCTTGGACCGGTAAAAAAGGATCTGCTCACCGCGGCCCGGAACAAAATCGACAACAAGACCAAACCGGTGGGATCGCTGGGACGGATGGAAGAACTGGCGGTACAGCTTTGTCTCATCCAGGAAGACCTCAATCCGGTGATTCGACGCAAATCCATGTTCGTCTTCGCCGGGGATCACGGCGTGGTGGAAGAAGGCGTATCGGCCTATCCCTCGGAAGTCACGGGCCAGATGGTGAAAAACTTTCTGGAAGGCGGCGCCGCCATCAACGTGCTTTGCCGCCACGGGGGCATCGACCTTAGGATCGTCGACATGGGCGTGGCCGCAGAGATCCAACGCCATCCCCTTTTAATGGAAAAAAAGATCCGCAAGGGCACCCGGAATTTTGCCCGTACACCGGCCATGACGACCCAAGAAGCCCTCCAGGCCCTTGAAGGCGGTATGGAGGCGTTTTTAACGGAGTACCGAACAAACCCCATCGATATCGTGGGATTGGGAGACATGGGGATCGGGAACACCACCGCCGCCACCGCGGTCATATGCGCCGCCTGCGGCGTCGATCCCCTGGACATCACGGGACGGGGGACCGGAATCGATGATGCGGCGTTGACGCATAAAGCGGAGGTGATTCAAAAGGCCCTGCGGCGTCACGATCCAGACCCGAAGAATGGATTCGATATCCTCCAAAAGGTGGGCGGGTTCGAGATTGCGGGTATCGCCGGCGCAGCCCTGGCCGCGGCGGCTAAAAAAACCGTGGTGGTTTTGGACGGTGTCATCTCCACGGCCGGCGGGCTTGTCGCATCCTTGATCCACCCCCACGTCCGGGACTATTTCATCTCCGGACATCGTTCCGTGGAACCGGCCCAGCAGGCGGCCCTTGCCTTCATGAACCTCTCTCCCCTGGTGGACTTGAATATGCGTTTAGGAGAAGGGACAGGCGCGGCTCTGGCCATCCACCTGGCCGAGGCCGCCGCGAAAATCATGCAGGAGATGGCCTCTTTTGAAGATGCCGGCGTTTCAAGGGAGACGGCGTGACGTCCCGGGTTCGGGAAACGGGTCTTCGATTAAGGCGGCAGGGGCGCCGGGAAACTCCCGGTGCCCTCTGCCGCGTTCGGGGGGTGTGACGAGACTATTCCCCGGGTTTTCCGAGAACCTCTTCGAACATGGCTTCGTTCCATGTCCTTCCGGCGGCGATGTTCTGGCGGAACTTGAGGAAATCGATGACGTCTTTCCCGGTGATCTTTTTCGTATTGAAGGCGCCGAAGCCCAGAAACGCCTCGCCGCCCATGTTGGCGGCCAACCAGTGCCGATTGGCATTCTTCATCACATCCCAGAAGTATTTCTTCTTCTGCCGGATGCCGTCAACGGATTTGATGAGGCATCCGGGGAAGAGGTTTGCAAAGGTCCAGATGATCTTGTCGATCTCTTTGTCGAGGAGTTCGAAATCGGCATTGGGCTGGTGCGCCTTGACAAATTCCCGTGCCTCCTTGAATGCGTCTCCGGTCTTGAACTCACCGTAGACGATTTCGCCGTCCTCGATGTATTTGTCCGTGATGACCATGGGGTTGCGCACCCATTTCCCGTCCACCTTGAGGACCGGGACCACTTTGGAGATGAGCGTCTTGGCTTTCATCTTGTATGCGGACCACATTTCACACGAGATGCAGTTCCACATGGCGTCCTCGATGCCGAGGTACCATGGGAGAAAGTCCGAAGACCCGCCGTCCGGGGCACTCCCGTGCCGGGGGCCTGCCTGTCCGAAGATGGCCAGATCCGAGGCGATGGACAGGTCGCACGCCATGCCGATCTCCTGCCCGCCGGCCACCCGCATACCGTTGACGCGGCAGATGACGGGCTTCTTGCACTGGAGGATGGAATCCACCATGCCGTTGAACAGCTCCATGTACTGCCCGTATTCGTCGGGCCGCATGCTGTAGTATTCACTGTACTCCTTGGTGTTTCCTCCGGTGCAGAAGGCATAGGGGCCGGTTCCGGTGAATACCACGGCCACGACGCTCCGATCGGTGGAGGCGTTTTGGAATCCCGCGATGGTGCCCTTCACCATCTCGGTGGTGTAGGAATTATATTGCCGGGGGTTGTTCAGTCGGATCCAGGCCACGTAGAGCCCGTCCACCTTGTTTCCCTTGGGATCTTTCAGAGGACGTTTTTCAAAGACCACGCAGGGTGCGTCTTCGTCTTTTCCCCAATGAGTATCCGTATGCAGGTTATGATCTTTGATTTCGTTGTCCCTGGGCATCCAATCCAGACTCATAAGTCACCCTCCTTGTCTCCGTCGTATTTGATGATTCGATCCTTTCGGCCCGTTAAAAATCCGGAGTCAGCACGATCCGCCGCTCCGGCGAAGCGGTGTGGGCTTCTTCAAAAACCTCGGCGATGGTGCTCATGGGGCGGGTCTGGACAAAGGGTTCGATGTGGACCCGCTTATTCAAGACCATGTCCAAAACCACGGGGTAATGCTCGGGGAGGCATCCCCAGGTCCCGATGATTTCCGCATCAAAGGCCATGAGCCGGCTGAGCATGTATTCCACCTTGGCCATGGTGAACCCCACGATCACCAGCTTCCCCACGAAACTCAAAAGGGACAACGCCGTCTCCTGCCCGCCTTTGGCGCCGGTGACCTCGAAAATCTTCCAGCCGAACCCCGGCAGTCCGTTTTTCTTGCAGATCCCCTTGAACTCGTCGGAAACGGCCCTGGCATCCTTTCCGGTGGAGTTGATGACAACGTCGGCGCCGAACTGAAGCGCCCGGTCCAGACGCTCCTGGACCAGGTCGATGCCGATGACGCAATGGGCGCCGATGGCCTTGGCGATCTGTCCCATGTATTGGCCCACCCCCCCGGCGATGCCGATCACCACCACGTTGTCTCCGGGCTGAAGGCCCGCCCGCTTGGCCGCCTGGTAGGGTGTTGTGGCGGCATCCGCCACCACCGCCAGATGCGCCAGGGGAATATCGCCCCGGTTTTTCACCTCGCAAAGATCGATGCTCGGGACCGGGATATGGCTCGAAAACCCCCCGTAGATTCCCAAGCTGTTGCCGGGCATCTTCTGGGCCAGGCAGCGGTTTCCCCTTCCGGTTTTGCATAAAATGCATTTCCGGCAAGGCATCACCGCCGGGATGATGACCTCTTTTCCGATCCAGGCCTCGTCTCCGGCCACCACGGTTCCCGAAATTTCGTGGCCCAAGGTCAGCGGGGGTTTATTCACGGTGGGAACCCCGTCGTAGAAGTATCCCAGGTCCGTGTGGCAGACACCGCACCCGGCGACCTCCACCAACACCTCATCGGAAGAAAGCTTTGGAACGGGGATCTCCGTCTTTTCGAGTCTGCCGGGAAGCTTTTCTTTGGTTTCCTTGTTGAACGTTGTGGGTTGGACCATCTGCCAGGTCTTGATTGTATCCGGTACGCTCGGCATGTTTCCCTCCTTTACCCCATGATTAAGGAATTCGCTGGAATAAATCCGAAACGGGCATTTCCCTGTTGAGAGTGGAGCCCCCCGCCCTGAAGGGCGGGTCTCCCCGGTAAGGTAACGAACTATTTTGAGATCGCTTCCCTCGACCCCGCCTTAAAAGGCGGGGCTTGCGGGAAGCGTTCCGGTCATAATATAGCTATAATATAACTAGCCCGGTGTCAACAGGTTTTCGAGGATCGAGCGATCAAAGATACCGCGCTTCAGACACGCTTTACCCCCCGTTTCCGGGCTTTTCGCGGGCCGCGGTTTCCTGTTAAAGATCCGTTGGAATCCCCGGCTTTTTATGGTAGAGAAAAATTTTGAAACCGTTTCCCGTGTTTCAACGCCCCCGGCGAATCCCTGACGGCAGGCCCCAGGCACATAAAATGGCACCGATGGAAAAAACAGCATCCCGTTCCAAAGGCCCTGTTCACGATCCCCTCGAAAAAAAGCCGGCTTCAAGCCGGGTCCTGGAAGAACGCCTTCAGCGCCAGAACGCCTACCTTGAATTCATCGAGAGCGTCTATCCCCGGTTGATCCAGCACATTCAGCTCGATTCTTTATTCCAGGAAATCATTGAAAGCGCCTGCCGCCTTTCCGGAACCCGCCACGGATTCCTTTATCTGTTGGATGACGACACCGGGGAAATGGAAATGCGGGTGGGCATCGGGGGTTTCTTTGACGGCCTGGTGGGCCTTCGCATCCGCCCGGGAGAAGGCTTGAGCGGCGCCGTATGGAAAAGCAAAAAACCCGCCGTGGTCAAAGATTACCAGGCCTATGCGAATCGACTGTCCCTTTCCAATTTAAAAGACGTGCACGCCGTCGCCGCCATTCCCATCCTCTCGGGAAAGCGTATTCTCGGCATCATCGGCCTGGCGCACATGGATGCGGACAGGACCTTTTCCGAAGAAGCACTGCGGTATATGAAACACTTTGCCGGGTTATGCGCGTTGGCCGTGGAAAACGCCCGCCTTCACGCCGGCACCCGGAACGCCCTTTCCGCGCTGAAAAGGATTCAGGCGTCTCTGCGTGAATCCGAAGAACGATTGCAGCGGATCCTGGCCTCCGTTCAGGTGGGGATCATCATCATCGACGCGGAGACCCATTTCATCGACTACGTGAATCCGGCGGCGGCCGCCATGATCGGCAGCGATGAAGCCGACATCATCGGTAACGTGTGCCATCGCTTCATCTGCCCCGCCGAGGCAGGGAATTGTCCCATCACGGATCTCCACCAGGAAATCGACAACGCCGAAAGGGTGCTTCTCACGAAGGGCGGAAAAGAAATTCCCATCCTCAAACGCGTCCTTCCCGTCACCCTTGGGGGCCGGAATTGTCTCGTGGAATCTTTTGTGGATATTTCCGAACTCGTGCAGGCCAAAGAACAGGCCGAGGCCGCCAATCGTGCCAAAAGCGATTTTTTGGCCAACATGAGCCACGAAATACGGACTCCCATGAACGCCATTATCGGGATGACGGACCTCGCCCTGGACACGGAACTCACCCGCGAACAGCGGGAATACCTCGAAACCGTGGACTCCGCGGGAAAGTCGCTTTTGACCCTTATCAACGATATCCTCGATCTGTCCAAGATCGAATCCCGCAAGCTTACGCTGGATGCCGTCCCCTTCGATCTTCAGGGCGCCCTCGAGGACATCCTGAAAACACTGGCGGTTCGGGCCCACGAAAAAAAACTCGAGCTCACCGGCGCCATCGAGCCCCACGTGCCCCTTCATCTCATCGGGGATCCGGGACGCCTCCGGCAAATCTTGGTGAATCTTTTGGGAAACGCCATCAAGTTCACCCATGAAGGGGAAGTGGGGGTCACCATTGCCGCCATGGAGGAAACGCCCCGCCGGGTCGAACTGCATTTCGCGGTAACGGACACCGGTGTGGGGATTCCCCCGGAAAAGCAGGCCGTCATCTTTGATCCCTTCTCCCAGGCCGACGGCTCCACCGCCCGGAAATACGGGGGAACCGGCCTGGGGCTGACCATTTCCAGACACCTCGTGGAGTTGATGGGGGGACGCATCTGGATCGAAAGCAATCCGGGAACAGGGACCACGTTTCATTTTACCGCCGTATTCCAAAAAACGGCCCTTAAGCCGGAACCCCGGCGCATTCATGTCTCCCTCAAAGGATTACCAGTCCTCATCGTGGACGACAACGCCACAAACCGAAAGATCCTGTCGGAAATGGTGACCCAATGGGGGATGCGCCCCGAAACAACGCCGGACGCAAAGACGGCCCTGGATCTTCTGGAGAAACGCCAGAAAGAAAACCGACCCTTTTCGCTGGTTATCACCGACATGATCATGCCCGTGCTGGACGGATTCCAGTTCGTTGAAACAATCCGGGAGAAAAAATGGAAAAATGAACCGGTCATCATGCTGTTGACCTCCGTGGGCCGGCGGGGGGACGCCGCACGGTGTCGGGAACTGGGCATCGCCTGTTATTTGACCAAACCGGTCCGCCAGTCGGAACTCCTGGACGCCGTCAAATCGGCTTTGGGTGTTGTCCAAAAATCAAAAAGTCCCCGCACGCTGCTCACGCGCCACTCCCTGCGGGAAGATCGCCATCGTCAGCCGGCCACGACCCGACCCGGAAAAAAGCTCAATATCCTCATCGCCGAAGACAACCCCGTGAACCAGACGCTCATGATCCGGATTCTGGAAAAGATGGGGTTTTCCGCCACCGTGGTGGAAAACGGGACCCGGGCCGTGGAAGCCGTGGAAAAAACATCCTTCGACCTGATCCTCATGGATGTCCAAATGCCCGAAATGGATGGTTTCGAGGCCACAAAGGCCATCCGCCGGAAAGAAAAACACACCGGGAAGCATATCCCCATCATTGCCCTCACCGCCCATGCCCTCAAGGGGGACCGGGAACGGTGCCTGGAATCCGGCATGGATGATTACCTGACCAAACCCATCCGGAAAGAGGCCCTGGCGGAGGCCATTCAACGCTTCACCCCCTGGATCTCCTCCTCGTGAATCGTGCCGCCGCGCCGCAGCCGGTTCCGATTTTTAAGGGAAAAAATGCCGACGACCATCTTTTCCATCGGATTTCCGACGGCCGTTACGCGGATCCGGCTTCCTTTATTTCGATCTTGACTCAGCCTTGAAGTAGCTGTAATGTAGCTTTCTTTAGATCCGTGTGAACCATCACCATCCGATCATAAAAAGGGGGGGACATCATGCTGTTGAAGGATAAGAACGCCATTGTCACGGGAGGGTCCCAGGGCATCGGGACCGCCATTTCCCTGGAGCTGGCAAAAGAAGGCGCCAACATCTGCCTGACCTACCGCAAGCACGAAAAAGAAGCCCTGGAGGTAAAAGATCAAATCCTTGCCATGGGACGCAACGCCGTGGCCGTCCAGTGCGACATCGCCTCTTTTTCGGAAGCCGAAAACGTCGTCAAGACGGCCCTGGAAACCTTCGGGAAAATCGACATCCTGGTCAACAACGCGGGAATGAACTGGGACGGTGTTTCCTGGAAGATGACCGAAGAACAATGGGACCGGGTCATCGAGGTCAATCTCAAAGGGTATTTCAATTTCACCCGCCACACCGCCCCCCTTCTCAAGGACCGGAAATACGGGAAAATCATCAACATCACCTCCATCAACGGTCTCAGGGGAAAATTCGGCCAGAGCAACTATTCGGCCTCCAAGGCCGGGATCATCGGGTTCACCAAGGCCCTGGCCAAGGAACTGGGCGCCTTCAACGTGAACGTCAACGCCGTGGCGCCCGGGCTCATCGAAACCCCCATGCTCACCCAGTCCGAGGCCCGGGACAAAATCGTGGACATGGCCATGGCCGAAATCGTCCTCAAGCGGGTGGGGACCCCGGAGGACCTGGCCAACGTGGTGGTCTTCCTGGCGTCGGACAAAGCCCGGCACATCACGGGCGAAGTGATCAAAGTGGACGGAGGACAGTATATTTAAAGGGGTCAAGGGGCCGAGGAGTCAAGGGGCCGAGGGGTCAAGGGGTTGAAGGACAACGGCTATCAAAATCGGTATCGGTATCGAAATCGAAATCGGTAACATAAGAGCAGGTTTCAGGTTTCGGAAATAAAGGATACAGACGAACCGGGAAAGGGAGAGCGTTTATGGGAAAAGTCGGAATTATCGGTGTGGGCCAAAGCGCCTTCGTCCGCCAATACCCCGGATCCATCCGGGAGCTTGCCTTCGAAGGCTTTAAAAACGCCATGAAAGACGCGCAGATCACGGTCAAGGACGTGGACGCCTCGGTGATCTGCTCGGCACCCGAATACGATAAGCAACGGTCGCCGGCCGGCGTATTTGCCGAGTATCTGGGGCTCAACCCCCAGCCCACCTTTTACGTGGAAAGCCTCTGTTCATCTTCAAGCATGGGACTGCGGCTGGCCTATTCCCTGGTGAAATCGGGCCTCCACGACGTGGTGGCGGTCATCGGATTTCAAAAGATGTCGGAGATCAGCTCCTCCGAATCCCAGGAACGGATGGGCCGCGGGGCCGACATCCAGTGGGAAAGCCCCTTCGGGACCATGATGCCCGCCTACTACGCCATGTATGCCCGGGCCCACATGGCCGCTTACGGCACCACGCCCGAGGACCTGGCCCGTATCCGGGTCAAGTCCGCCACCTACGGACAGCTCAATGAACTGGCCGTGTACCGGAAGCCCGTCACCTTCGAGATGTTCGCCGACCCCAACGACCGGATGACCGGACCCGTGGCAAGCCCTCTCCGGGTGGGGGACTGCTGCGCCAATGCCGACGGGAGCTCCTGCATCATCGTGGCCGGCGAGGAAAAAGCCAGGGCCCTTTCCCGAAAACCGGTCTGGATCCTGGGGTTGGGCGCCGCATCCGCCAGCGTGAACCTGGCCGGACGGGACCTGTTCACCGGGCTCACCGTGGCCCAGGAAGCGGCAAAACAGGCTTACGCCATGGCCGGAATCGAACCCAAGGACATCGACGTGGCGGAAGTCCACGACTGTTTCACCATCGCCGAACTCATGGCGTATGAAAATTTGGGCTTTGCCGCCCCCGGGGAGGGAAAAGACCTGATCCGGAGCAAAGAGACTTACAAGGAAGGACGCATTCCCGTGAACGTGGACGGCGGGCTCCTTTCCAAGGGGCATCCCATCGGCGCCACGGGCGGATCCCAGATCCGCACCATCGTCCTCCAGCTCAGGGGGGAAGCCGGCGCCATCCAGGTGAAAGATCCGGAGATCGGGCTGGTTCACAACATCGGCGGCGTGGGCCTTTACGGCAACGTGACCATACTGGGGAGGTAATCCATGGGCAAAAAGATAGAAATCGACGATCGCTTTAAAAAATTCGGGACCGTGAGTTTTACCGCCATCACCAAAACCAATGACTTCATCGATCACCTGGAACAGGGCAAGGTGATGGGGACCCGGTGCAAGGACTGCGGCATGCATTTCTTCCCCCCCCGGGCGGATTGCTTTCGCTGCCTAGAAAGCCACATGGAATGGTTCGAAGTGGCCGGCAACGGAAAATTGGTCACCTACTCCAAGCTCGAATACGGCCCCGTGGGGTTCGAAAAGGATCTGCCCTACCGGATCGCCCTGCTCGACTACGGGGATTACAAGGTCTTCGGGCGCATCGACGATGCGGTCCCGGACGACGCCCTTTCCGTGGGCATGGAAATGAAAACGGCCGTAAATCACTTGGACGAGGGCCGGTTGAACTATGTCTTCCAGCCGGCATGATCGCAATGGAAAAACCATCACCACCGATACGGAGCCAAATTCTGAAGGAGGACCCTCATGACGGAATTTAAAAATATCCACATTGACAAGGCCGGCGGGGTGGCGAAGGTCACCCTGGATCGGCCCAAGCACAACGTCTTGAACCTTGCCATGATGGACGAATTGAGCGGAGCCATGGAACAGCTGGCCGGCGACGATACGCTCAAGTGCGTGGTGATCTACGGGAACGGCCCCAGTTGGTGCGCCGGCGTGGAAGTCGCCGATCACAAGCCCGGGGTGGTCCACACCATGATCGCCGGTTTCAACCGCATCTTTTTCGCCATGGAAAAAATCGAAATCCCCATCATCGCCGCCGTCCACGGGTTCTGCCTCGGGGGCGGCATGGAAGTGGCCATCGCCTGCGACATCATCATGGCCTCGGAAAACGCCTTTTTCGGCCAGCCGGAAATCAAGCTGGGATTCTTCCCGCCCTATGCGGCGGTCCGGCTTCCCCAACTGGTGGGACCCGCCAAAGCCATTGAAATCTGTACCACGGGGAAACGCTACACCGCAAAAGCCTTCCGGGAGATCGGGCTCGTCACCGCCATAGCGGATGAAGACAAATTCCAATCGGAAGTGGACAAGCTCGTGGGGGAAATCACCGCCTGCAGCCCGCTCATCATCCGGCTCAACAAGCGGGCCGTGAAACAGCACCTGGGTATGGGTTTCCAAGACGCCATGGAACGGGTTTCGGAGTTGTTTCTCCACAAACTGATGAAAACGCAAGACACCCTTGAAGGCATCGCCAGCTTCGAAGAAAAACGGAAACCCGTCTGGAAAAACCGCTAACAGGAGGAACGTCCATGTCAGTCATCAACAAAATCGGTGTCATCGGTGCAGGGAACATGGGAAGCGGCATCGCCCAGAAGATCGCCCAGGAAGGGATTCCCGTGGTCATGGTGGATCTGAAAGAGGATTTCGTCCAGCGCGGGATGAACACCATTAAAAAACTCCTCGACGAAGGGGTGGAAAGGAAAATCTTCACCCCGGATCAGGTGGAAACCATCCTGGGGCGCATCACCGGCACCACGGACATGAAAGCCGTTGCCGACGCCGACATCGTCATCGAGGCGGTCTTTGAAGACAAGGCCGTCAAGACCGAACTCTTTCAAAAACTGGACCCCATCTGCTCGGAAAAGACCATCCTGGCCACCAACACCTCCAGCTTCTACGTAAAAGAATTCGCCGAAAAGACCTCCCGGCCGGATCGATTCGTCGGGCTGCATTATTTTTACCACCCCGCCAAAAACCGGCTTCTCGAGGTCATCCCCCACGACGGCACGAGTCCGGAGACCCTTGAGAAATCCCTCCTGGCGGCCAAACTCCACGGAAAAACCGCCATCGTGGTCAAAGACGCCCCGGGGTTCGCCGTGAACCGGTTCTTCGTCCCTTTTCTCAACGAAGCCGCCCGGATGCTGGAAGAAGGCATCGGTGACATCCCCACCATCGAGGAAGCCGCCAAGCGCGCCTTCCGCATCGGCATGGGCCCCTTTGAATTGATGAACGTCACCGGAATCCCCATCGCCGTCCATGCGGCCACCACCCTGGGAAACGAACTGGGGCCGTTCTACGCGCCCGCGGATATCCTTAAAAAACAGATGGAAAGCGGCGAACTCTGGAACCTGGAAGGCACCCCGGACGAATCCCGCTTCGAACCCATCATGACCCGGTTTTACGGGATCTGCCTGGGTGTGGCCGCGGCCCTGGTGGATGAAGGGGTGGCCTCCATCGAGGATACGGACCGGGGGGCCAAGATCGGCCTGCGCTGGGCCCAGGGCCCCTTTGAAATCGCCAACCGGATCGGCATCGACAAGACGTATGCGGCCGTGGCGTCCATCTGCGAGAAATACCCGAATTTCAAGATGCCGGGGCTTCTCGAAAAACAAAAACAGGCGGGAAAACCCTTTACCTTCAATTTCGTGGACCTGGCCGTCCGCGCCGGCGTGGCTTATATCACCATCAACCGGCCAGAGGCCATGAACGCCCTCAACGAGACCGTATTTTCGCAACTGGAAGACCGTTTCACGAAAGCCCAAAAGGATCCGTCGGTCAAGGGGATCGTCTTCCAGGGGGCGGGCAAGGCCTTTGTGGCCGGCGCCGACATCCGGTATTTCGTTCAAAAAATCAAGGCGGGCAAGATCGACGACATCGTGGCCTTCACCCGGAAAGGCCACGAACTCCTCATGCGCATCGAAAACAGCGAAAAACTTACCATCGCACTATTGGACGGCTTGTCTTTGGGCGGCGGCAGCGAACTAGCCCTGGCCTGCCAGGCCATTATCGCCACACCGGCCGGATCCATGGCCTTTCCGGAAACCGGCATCGGCATCTTTCCGGGCCTGGGCGGGATGCTCCGCTTCGCCCGTCACACGGGTCCGGAACTGGCCAAGTACTACACCTTCACCGGGCAGACCCTTACCGCAAAGGACGCCCAGGAACTCGGTATCGTCACCCGGCTGGTGCCGCCGGCCGAAGTGGAATCGGCCATCCAGGATCTCATCGCTTCAGGAAAGCCGGACAAGTACCGCGCCCGGGAAATCCCGAATCGCTTTAACGTGCTGGCGGAAGCCTGCCGCCCGGAAAGCGTGGAACGGCTCCTGGAGAGGCAACCCCCCACGGGGATCCCGGAAGATCTGGCCGCCAAGACCGCCAAGGTCGTAGGATACAAGGCGCCGCTGGCCATCCGGATGGCCAATGAAATCATCGACGCCCAGGCGGGGAAAAGCATCCCCGAGGCCGTGGAGATCGAGCTTTCCCGTTTAAAGGAAATCTTTTCCACCGAAGACGCCCTGGAAGGACTGTCGTCCCTGGGACGAAAGCGGCCTGAATACAAGGGAAAGTAACACGTAAATGAAAGCGATGGCCCCGATTTCTTGAAAACGAGTCCTTTCTTCTGACAACAGGTTTCATGAGGGCGTTTGCCGACAAGGAAACGCCCTTTTTTTCCACCGGCTCAAGGAGAACTTCCATGCCTGCATCCGAACATCCCGCCCTGCTGATCATCGATATGGTGAAAGACAATTTCGACCCGAAGAAACCGCTTCCCATCACGCCCCTGGCCCAAGAGATCATCGCACCCATCAACAAGACGATCACGGCGTTTCGGGAGAAAAACTGGCCCGTCGTCTTCTCAACGGACGCGTTCCACCCCGGGGATTTTATTTTCCAAGGGAAGATGAAGCCCCATTCCCTGGCCGGCACCCAGGGGGCGGAGGTGATCGATGCGTTGGATAAACGGGACACGGACCTGTGGCTTCCCAAACCCCGATTTTCCGCCTTTTTCGGTACCGGCCTGGAAGAACATCTGAACCGTTCCGGGGTCACCCTGTGCGCCGTGGCCGGCATCGCCACCCATTTTTGCGTTCTCACCACGGCCATAGACGCGCTTTGCCACGACTTCAAGGCGGTGATCCTGGAAGACTGCACCGCCGCCTTTTCCCGGTCCGTTCACCGGCAGACCCTCGACATCTACCGGAAAAACCCCTTATATCCCCTCTTCCGCATCCTTTCTTCTACGGAATTCCTTGAAAACCTCCGGTGAAGCAACTGGCATGATTCCCGCCTGACCCTTATTTTGGGACTGGAATACGGTGCATTGTTTCAGAATCCGCTTCCTCTTTTTCTTTTTATACCCCGTTTGCGAGTCGAATAGAAGTCGGCAAATGACATTTATTTAAGGTGAGACATATCAGTATTAGCCTGGATTCCCACGGAGTCCAGGCTAATGAAAATTTAAAATCCGTCTTTCAAGCGCTTCATCGTAAGGCACGCCGGCCTCCTTTCCCTGTTCAATTGCCGCCTCCGCCGCCGCCGGTTTGATCTCAAGCGGGCCCAAGCGCCTTGACACCCGCTGCGTATTGGTTCATAGTTTGGACGTCATATAGGGAACCCACCAGACGGTTTTCCCGGTCAAAACAATCATCAATACACCCTGTTATTTCCGGCCGGACTAAAGGAAGGATCATGGTCAATCTGCGTCGTTATTTGTATCTCATGCTCATCTATTTGGGCGTGGTGGGAGTTGTCTGTACCCTTTTATTCGTCCCCTTGAAAAGCGCCTTCATGGCCAACTGGGGCTTTAATCTCTTAATCCTTGTCGCCCTTGCCGTCGGCATATGGATCAATATGCACCAGGTCCTGCGTCTGGAACCGGAAATCAAATGGATTTCCATTTACCGAACCGGCAATATCGGCCTATCGGTGGCCGAAAGCCCCCGGCTGATGAAACCGTTGGCCAAGCACCTCGCCGGATTGCATCGAGACGATTTCAGCCTCTCCGCCCTGTCCTTGAGAACGGTCCTCGAAGGCATCCGGGACCGATTGGAGGAATCCAGGGAAATTTCCCGGTACATGATCGGGCTTTTGATCTTTTTAGGCCTTCTGGGAACCTTCTGGGGGCTTCTGGGCACCATCAACGCCGTGGGAAAGGTCATCGGCGGGTTGGAAGTCGGGAGCCGGGACTTTGCCACGGTCTTTCAATCCATGAAAGCCGGGCTGCGGGATCCGCTCAACGGCATGGGAACCGCCTTCAGTTCCTCCCTTTTCGGATTAGGGGGCGCCCTCGTGCTCGGTTTTCTCGATCTTCAGGCCGGACATGCCCAGAACCGCTTTTTCAACGAACTCGAAGAGTGGCTGTCCGGCGTGACCCAACTCATCGACAGGCGCGGGGGAAAACGCGGGACGCCGGATTTCACCGGGGATCGGATCGACGATATCGAAGGCCGCCTGATACACCTTTCCCGACAGATTTCGGAAAACAATCGATCCATCCAGGACCTGCTTCAGGACCAAGAAGGCAAGCCGACACCCGGTAAAGCGACAGGAAGCGGAAATCCGGAAAAATAAGCAATGATCTCAAAGTCCAGACGATCCAAGACGGCGATCAGCCCCTGGCCCGGTTATGTGGACGTCCTGTCCGCGCTTCTGATGGTGGTCATTTTCGTTCTTCTCATTTTCACCTTCGCACACTTCATTCTCAATGAAATCATGACCGACCAGGAAAGCGAGCTGGCCTCGCTCCGCCGCCGTTTGGAAGAAATCACCGTGCTGCTCGGCCTGGAGCAGGAGAAAAACCAGGTCTTGTCCGCGGAAATGGCGGATCTTACCGGATTGGTGCAGTCTTTGTCCGGCGAAAAGGCCGCTCTCAGCGAAACGGTGGAAGAACTGTCCCGTCAGTCCCGCATGGATCGCGCACAAATCGAAACACAGCTGTTGACCATGGCCAGCCTCCAGGAAGATATCGATGCCCTTCAACGGCTTCGGCACGAACTCGAAACACAAGTCGGCAACCTGTCGGCATCGCTTTCGGACAAAGACGCCCGGATCGGCGCCCTCCGGGACCGGACCAAAGCCCTTGAGACCCGCCTGGCCGACCAGCAGGAACGCACCCTTCTGGCGCAAAAAACCATAGCGGAGAAAAACATCCGCATCCAGGCGCTTGCGGCTCTGGTGGGCGATCAGAAGGAAGCCCTGAAAAGAGAAAAGCAGCTTTCCGCCTCCGCCAGAGCCGAGATGGTGCTTTTGAATCGTCAAGTCGCGGCATTAAAATCCCGCCTGGAAGAAATCAGCCGGGCGCTCCGGTTGGCGGAAAAGGAAAATCAAGACCAAAAGGCCGAAATCAAGGACCTGGGTAAGCGCTTGAACATCGCCCTGGCCCGGCGGGTGAACACGCTGGAAAAGTATCGCTCGGAATTCTTCGGCCGACTCCGGGAAGTCCTCGGGGACAATCCGTATATCCGTATCGAAGGCGACCGTTTCGTCTTTCAGGCGGAACTCCTGTTCCCCTCCGGGTCCGCCGACATCGGCGTGGAAGGCCGCCGTCACCTTTCGAAACTGGCCCGTGTACTGGCCGAACTTTCTGAAAAAATGCCCGAAGACATCCGCTGGATCCTCAGGATCGACGGCCATACGGACCGTATCCCCATCCATAATGCACAGTTTGCTTCGAACTGGGAACTCTCCACGGCCCGGGCCTTGTCGGTGGTCCGGTTTTTGGCGGCCCAGGGCATCCCGGAACAGCGGATGGCCGCGGCCGGATTCAGTAAATATCATCCCCTGGACCCCGCCGACTCAACGGAAGCCTATCGAAAAAACCGGCGCATCGAAATCAAGTTGACGTCCCGGTAGCCGGCGGCACGCCGGATGCCCCCTTTCGTCTTCCGTGCGCTTCTTTCTTGACAGGGTGTTCCACGCATGGATATGGAGTGCGATTCGGCACATCTGTTCGAACAGGTGATCCGGAGGGAAATTTGATCGAAAGGGTGTACCTGCAATGATCCCGCTTTTTCTGTCCCTTGTCGCCGTCTACCTGATCTTGACCCTGATCTTTACCTATATTCTTCATGATTATCCGCGGCGGCCGGTTGTTGATCCGCCCGACTGGGGGCGGGTTTTGGATACCCGGATTCCCACCGTCAACAATAAATCCCTGGAGGTCTGGCGCATCGAGCCTGATGGTCCTTCCAAGGGGATCGTGGTGTTTGCCCACGGGTGGACCCGGAATCGGGACCGGATGGTCTCCCGGGCCCGGATGTTCGGCCGATGGGGGTACACCACCGTGATTCACAGCGCCCGGGATCACGGCGGATCGAGTCCCCAGCACGGGATGAACGCACTGCGTTTTGCCGAAGACATGGAAGCGGTTTTATCCTGGATCGGCGAGCCGGTCATCCTCTACGGCCACTCGGCAGGCTCGGGAGGGGCGATCATCGCCGCCTGGCGGAATCCGGATAAAGTCAAACGCCTTTTCATGGAAGGTGTGTATCCCACCGTCGAGGAGATGCTCACCAGCCTTTTCAGGTGGTACAGCCGCCCGTTCAGTATCTTTTTCGGCCGCATGATCCTGTTCTGGATGAAGCTTTTTTACCGCAGCCGGCTCGAAGCCCTGGGTCCGGCCCGCCTGGCCCCCGAGTTGAAGATGCCCGTCATGATTATCCACGGAGAAAAGGACGGGCGTTTTCCCCTGTCCTTTGCCTTTGCCCTCAAAGAAAAGCTCCCCCCGGAATCTTCGGATATCTTCATCGGGAAAGGGGCCAATCACAGCGGATCAAGCAAGGCGCCGGGATATGAGGCTGCAGTGCTACGCTTCCTGGAAAAGCACGGGGATCAAAATGAATGAATTAGTTAGGAAATTCATTTTGGATGGTTACAGACATATCGAAGGGTTTCGGGAGGGGTGATATTTTGTGGCTTTAGATTGCTATCATCATAATGATCAAGACTGTTCCCCGTGTAATCATCGTAGTCTTTAAATCGATTGGATATCTCTTTTATCGCTATTTCCCGCTCTCGTGCACGCCCACCCCGAATGCCATCTGCCAGAACCAGGAGTTCGTATAATCGACCGTCCTGTCTTGCTGCCTTGGGAACTGATTTGTACAAGGGTGAGAAGGATTGTCCCCGAACCTCTCCTTCAGGATCCGGCCACACCGGGGGAGGATCGTTGGTTGGAACTATCATTTTGGACAGAGGGGGGGCGGCATATAGAGTCGGCATACCACGTGTAAATTCGCCACGGTCAGGAACATATACATAGCGGAGACCGTGAGTGACAAACTCCTCCAGGCATCGGATAGCCGGTGTTACCCGATCCTTGATTTTAACAGCCAAGTTGGCCGCCATAGCCCGTCGGATACCCGCATGAACCTCGGAAGGGCTCATGAACAAATCCACCGACAAGCTCGAAAACGACCAATCCGCTTTGCTGATAGCTACTAATTTGAGAAGAATCACCAAATCTTGGGGCTTGAGTATCATAGTCGATTCCATTTGTTATTCGGAATTCGCGAATCGCGAATAAACTATGCAAAAAGAAAATAAAGTTGTCAAGAAAAAAGCTATTACAGACATATAGCCGGTTTTTAAGCTGGTTGATATTTTCACCTTTTAGCGGGATATCTCAAACTAATGCCAAGCTTTTCCTTTCCTTTAATTCAAAATTCCACTTGATTAATTGACCAGAATCAGACATATTGTTACCACTTATAAACAAATGGCGACTTTTTGTCTGGAATTAAAAAATGAAAGAGAGACCTGAAGAAATTTTCCGCAAGCACGGCGGCCGGCTTCGAATGAGTGAAGCTGTTGAACACGGGATCACACGCTACATGCTTTATTCGCTAAAAGCCAGGGGCGTTATTGAGCAGGTGAGCAGAGGCATTTACCGACTGGTGGAGCTGCCGCCCGTATCCAATCCGGACCTGGTTACAGTAAGCCTTCGTTTCCCGAATGCCGTCATCTGTCTCGTTTCCGCACTGGCAGTTCATGATATAACGACCCAGATTCCACATGCGGTTTCCGTGGCGGTATCCAGAAACTCACGGATTCCAACACTCGAATATCCATACATCCAGGCCCATCGGTTTTCGAACAAAGCCTACGACTCCGGCATCGAGGTACATCTAATTGATGGTGTTGCTGTCAAAATATATTCTCCCGAAAAAACATTGGCCGACTGTTTCAAGTATCGCAATAAGATCGGAATGGATGTAACGCTGGAAGCGCTCAGACTTTATAAGGAACGAAAAAAGTTCAAGCTCATTGAACTTCTCGATTACGCAAAAATCTGCCGGGTTGCAATGGTGATGCGGCCATACATCGAGGCAACAGCATGATGCCTCCAAAAACATTGGGGCTTCTAACGGCAACGTCTCCTCGACCAGGCCAAACGTGACCGGAGGCCGTCTAACGAAACGCTTTGATTTTATGCCATAGACACTGTCTTTAGCTACCAAATGATAGGGAATGGAGAAAATGCGAAATCCGTTCAGATTGAAAGATGAACAACTGAGAATTCTGCTCAAATTTTTTACGGAGTGGTTCCGGAAAGACCGAGAAGAACGAAAATATGCCGATGACCAGAAAGAAATAGCTGAGCAAATTAGATCCTCATTTTTAGATGAACGATACCTTTCAAGGGCATCAAATGAAGAATTAGCACAAAAAATATTTGAGTATTCCCGGCGTCTTGAAGGTCCGGTTCATATTCGCTTGGGAATGCCAAGAATATCCGGTGAATTTGAAAGAATAAAACGGAATTTCAGGTACATTATTGAATCACACGATGATCCTTTTACAATAGCTGCCGAAATCCTTGAGGGTGACAAGAAAATCCGACTTTTCGCGAAAGCCTTTTGGTCCCCTATTCTACAAGCTCGATTTCCTGAGATTTTACCCAATTGGAACAATAAAACTGAAAACTTCTTAAGGAAGACCGGTGTTAATTTAAAGTCGTCCAAACTTTCTATCGATAAAAAATATAAACTTCTTTCAGAAGCTTTTCAGTATCTTCAAGTATTGGACCCAGATCAAGATTTTTATACTCTGAACCATCTGATGCATTACGGGACAGTAATACCAGAAGGAATTAAGCTTTTGGAAGAACTATTGGAAAATAATGAAATAAAGTATTGGCAGATCGCTCCAGGAGAAGGTGCAAGGCTTTGGCAAGATTTCATAGATAATAAAATTGCAGCTGTCGGATGGGAAGAATTTAATTACGATATCGGAAAGCTTACAAAAAATGAAATATTGAAACATTATAAACAAAGCCACCCAGAATCTACTAGTCATAAAGCCAAAGTTAATGCCAGGCAGCTATGGAATTTTATTAATCTCAAACCTGGAGACAGAATTGTCACAAATAAAGGGAAAAGAGAGCTGCTCGGTATTGGAACAGTGATCGGTAAATATCAATTTCAGGCTGAAAGACATGAATACAAACATACAATACCGGTAAAATACGATCTTGTAAGCCGGAGAAGCATCCCAGTGCCAAACAAGATTAAAGGAAAGTTTGGCAAAACGATACTCGAACTTTCACGTAATGAATTCGAGGAGATTGAACTATTATTCAGAGGTGAAATGTCGACTCCTCCTAATGATGATGATCCCGGAGAGATTTATCCTATCGATAAAGCACTGTTAGATTTGTTCATAGATAAGGAATCATTCAACGAGATACTCAACCGACTAAGGCACAAGAAAAACATTATTCTCCAGGGCCCGCCCGGTGTTGGAAAAACCTTCATAGCAAAGCGTATAGCCTACTGCATGATGGGGGTCAAAGATGATCGTCGAATATGCATGATCCAATTCCACCAATCCTATTCATATGAGGATTTCATACAAGGCTTTCGACCGAATCCGGATGGAAAATTCGATCTTAAAAATGGAATTTTTTATGAATTCTGCAGAAAGGCCCAACGCGACTCCCAAAAAGATTATTTTTTCATCATCGATGAAATTAACCGAGGCAACCTGAGCAAGATATTCGGTGAAATATTTATGCTGATCGAATCGGATAAAAGAGGACCGGATTTCGCGTTACCGCTCACCTATTCAACAGATCCAAACCACACCTTCTTTATTCCGGGCAACCTGCACTTCATCGGTACAATGAACACTGCAGACCGATCTTTAGCCATGGTCGATTATGCTTTGAGAAGACGGTTTGCTTTTATCGATTTGGAGCCAAGATTCGCGAGCGACAAATTTCGTGCTTACCTGACAGCGCGCAATATCGATCCGGCGGTCATCGATCGAATTGTAGACCGGATGACCAAGCTAAATGAAGTGATCTCCGGAGATACTCGGCACCTTGGAAATGGCTATCGTATCGGTCACAGTTATTTTTGTCCGCCCGATGGTTCAGAGAGTTATGATCAAAAGTGGTACCGGACGGTGATAAAAACCGAAATCGAACCGCTATTGAAAGAATATTGGTTTGATGACCCGGACAAGGTTCAAAAGCAGTTGGAATTATTGCTGTCATGACAGAACAGGGCAAAATACCGATACAAAACATTTATTACCTCCTCTGCTATGCCTGGAACCGCTTGGAGGAGCGTGATATTGTCGATGTAGCCGGAATCAACAGCACGAACCTCACAGATCTATTCGCAAGGGTTCTGATCGGCGGGGTCAACCATCTACTGAAGAGAGGATTCGATCGCGGGTATGTCGAAAATGTTGAAGACACAAAGTGCCTTAGGGGAAAACTGCTGTTCAACTCGACGGTTAAGCGGAATTTGCTGATAAAAGCACAGGTAACCTGCAACTTTGATGAACTGACTTATAATGTGTTGCACAATCAAATCCTAAAAGCAACCATCGGCTCTCTAATATGTATCGATAATCTGGATTCCGACCTGAAGATCCAGTTAATCGGTTTCTATCGGAAGCTTAATGAAATCAAAGAGATCCGCTTAACCCCAGAGTGTTTTTCCCGTGTCCAGCTAAATCGAAACAATGCATTTTACGATTTCTTGCTTAAAATATGTGAGCTCATATATGATAACCTTCTGGTTTCGGAAGATCCGGGCAAGAGTAAGTTCCGTGATTTTCTGCAGGATGAGTCCAAAATGGCCCAACTTTTTGAGGATTTTGTCCGGAATTTTTTCAAATTGGAGGCAGTGGACTACCATGTGGGCCGAGAGGATATTTTGTGGTATGCCAAAGCCTTGGATGACCCTTCTGCCGCTTTGTTGCCGAAAATGATCACCGATATTTCAATTGAGGGTGACGATTCCAAGGTTGTCGTTGATACCAAATATTACAGAGAAGCGTTCCAGAAAAATTATGATCAGGAAAAGATCCATAGCCAACATATATTTCAGATATTTGCTTACCTCAAAAATCTGGAAAGAAGAGGCGGCATCAACCGATATTGCACTGGTGTACTACTATATCCAACAGTGGACAAGGATATCCACTTCTGCACGATGCTGGATCCAAAACATAAGCTGGTCGTTCATACACTCAATCTGGACCAGAATTGGAAACTGATTCATAATGATTTGATCCAACTTCTCGAAACGTCACATGAGGAGTGTAGGAATACGATTAAACGCTCACCCTCATAAAAAGAAAATGTTTTCACATTTTAAGGTTCAAGAGTAAGCCGTTACGTTAATCACGAATAAAGACGAATATTAAATGAAAATTCAACAATCGAATTTTTTAATACAGACATCAACGGTTTAGGGCCGGTGGATAACCTGGGCTTATTAAATGGGTACTTCAGGACGAATCAGGATGAAACCAATGGGGATTTCACCCTGATTTTTCAATTTACGTATACAGATTATCGATTCATTTAATAGGGCTTATATTTTAACACCAAAACTCCTAAGAGCAGCTTTTTCATATGATCAATATCTGAAAATAACGTTTTTCGGCAGCCGCTCCCTAACCCAGCATTTTTGGCGGAAAACCATGGCCTCATGGAGGCAACTGCTATTTCATGGCATTTGGCAGCTCGCTGCGCAATTCATCCTACGTCGCCTTCAAAGCTGGGTTGGCCTTGTATTTCGAAACCCTGGTGCCGAACTGCACAGCGGTCCCTACCGAATGGGCATAGCAGTGATCGCCAAGGCCATGACGCCCCGAACCTGTTCGGCCGTCATTCCATTTATGCCATTGCGTTCGATTCTCAGGTTGATGGGCGCCATACCCTTTCTACACCCGATAAAACACAGGTAGGCAACTTACGTCAACACGGATAAGCATGTCGGCCTGAAGGAAGAAGTCAGCAACAAGGACGGAAGATCCTCGATCCGCCTGCGGGCCGTCTTGAGCACCTAACATTCTTCTCCTCTCCAGGTCCGAACGAAGGACTAACCGACCCTCTCTTCGGCAGTATCCCGTAGATTTCCCGACGCACCTGCCCCCCGAAGGATATATTGACAACGGGTTCCATGTAGGTTACCATAGCGCCCTACATGTGCTCTGCGCATTTCCTACAATAGGGTCCAAGGTGCCCCCATGAAGAATGAAGACATCCCCGCGCTCATCAAAGGGCTTCGAGAACGCCTATCCCTCACCCAAGAACAATTCGCTCAGCAGGTTGGCGTCACTTACAGTACAGTGAACCACTGGGAGAACGGCAAGCGGATGCCCCTCCCATTCTTGGTCAAGCGTCTCCTTGAGATGAAAGAGGAACTGGATTCACAGAATGCAAAGCTCCCGCGAAAGAAGCCGCCGAGATGACCGAGTAGGCACCAACGATGACACAGTACGACAACAACTTTGGCCCCGGTGATGTGGTCTCGGGCTTGGAGTCCTCCGAGCTCGTCGAGATCCAGCGCATCGCTCCCTTCGGCGGCAAGACGTTGGTCGAAGGTGTTGGGCTCCAGTCCCGTCGTATGGTGAAGCGTCCGTTGACAGCAGAGGAGCTCGCGGCCCTCGTTAAGGTTCGTGGCCAACAGCACACGTTTGATGGCGACGCCCGGCTCTTCCTTCTCGGAACCGAGGCGGAGCGCATCCGCATCGCTCACCAGTTCGACCCCCTCTTCGCAGTCAACTCCAGTATCGTTGATCCGCTTCCTCACCAGGTCGAGGCGGTCTATCGGTATCTCCTTCCGCTACCAAGAATCCGGTTCCTGCTCGCCGACGACACGGGGGCGGGCAAGACGATCATGACCGGGCTTCTGATCAAGGAGATGCTCTTCCGGGGCGTGCTCCAGAAGGTTCTCATCATCACGCCGGGCGGCCTGACGAAGCAGTGGAAAGAAGAGGAGCTCCAGGAGAAGTTCGGCCTCTACGCGCGGCTCGTGAATCGCGCGTCTTTCGACGCCGAGCCCGGCCAGTTCTCCCGCTACGAGGAGGGCATTTTCGTCACGTCCATCGATTTCCTCGCCCGAAATGAGGGCTGTCTCAAGGCCGCCTCCGAGACCCAGTGGGACCTCGTGGTGGTCGACGAGGCTCACAAGCTCTCGGCCTACGAGTACGGCACCAAGCTCGAGGAGAGCGAGCGGTACAAGGCGGTGAAGGCCCTCGCCCGCAAGACCGATCACCTGCTTTTCCTCACGGCGACTCCGCACCGCGGAAGAAAGGACACATTCCGCCGCCTGCTCCTGCTCCTCGACGAGGACCTCTTCCAGAAGGATGAGCACGTCGCCGACCGCGTTCGCGAGCAGGCAGCGCCCTACGGAACGTCCGGTGAAGAGGACTTCGAGGACGAGCGCCCGATCAGCAAGGCACGGAACCGGTTCTTCCTCCGTCGTCTGAAAGAGGAGATGGTCGATTGGGACAACCACGCGCTCTTCAAGGATCGCCACACGAAGACGACCGGCTACGACCTCACCCCGGAGGAGAAGACTCTCTATGACGAGGTGACGAGCTACGTCCGCTCGAAACGCAAGGAGGCCAAGGCGAAGAAGAACCGGAACGTCGAGCTGACCCTCATGGTCATGCAGCGCCGCCTGGCCAGCAGCCTCTACGCGATTACGCGGACTCTGGAAAACCGGCTGCGCGCCCTCAACGATGTCCTCTCCATACTGCGAGATCCAAGCCGGTCCGAGGCGGACAAGAAGCGGCTGTTCCGGGGAACTCCCGATCCCAGCGATCCGCGCGACATCACGGAATACGAGGACCTGACCGAAGAGGAACGCGAGCGAATCGACCAGAGGATCTTTCGTCAGGTGCTGACCGCAGACCCGGACAAGGTCGAGGATGAACGGGACGAGGTCGAACGGCTCTTCCGGCTGGCTGACAGCCTGAAGCACCACAAGGAAGCGAAGTTCGCCGAACTCCTCGCCGTCCTCGATTCCTCCGACGTGATCCGCGCGGAGGACGAGAAGCTCCTGATCTTCACCGAACATCGCGACACGCTGGAGAGCCTCACCAGGCGTCTCGAGGACAAGGGCTACACGGTGGCCACGATCCATGGCAGCATGGACGTGGACTCGCGCAAACAGGCCCAGCGACAGTTTCGGACGCACGCAAAGATAATGGTCGCCACCGACGCGGCGGGTGAAGGCATCAACCTTCAGTTCTGCCGCTACCTCATCAACTGGGACATCCCGTGGAATCCGAACCGGCTCGAACAACGCATGGGGCGCATCCACCGGTACGGTCAGGCCGACGACGTGTGGGTCTACAACCTGGTTGCCCAGAACACACGGGAGGGATCGGTCATCCAGAAGGTCCTCTCGAAGTTGGACATCATGCGCGAGCAGATGGGGTCCGACCGGGTCTACGACGTGATCGACGAGTGGCTGGCGGATGTCCCGCTGGTGCGGCTGATCGAGAGCGCGATTGACACGGACGATGAATCGGCCGGCGCCCGAGAGACCGACGCCGCCCTGTCGGCGGCATCGAACGAAAGGGCCGCGCGGCTTATGGCCCTCCAGAAGAAGACCTCGCTTGCTTCACGCCTTGATTTGAGGTCCGCGCGTGAGCTGCGCGACGCATCCGACGAGCGTCGGCTTCAGCCGTTGTTCATCCAGCGTTTTTTCGAGCGCGCGTGGACGGCTTGCGGCGGCACACTCCGCAAGGACGACCAATTCCCGGTATGGCACATCGGTTCCACGCCGACCGCCCTTCTCGAACTCGTCCGGGAGCGGAGGCAGCCTCTGTCTGACAAGTACGACACGCCTTTCGTTTTCGACAAACAGCTTGTCAGCGTCGCGAGCAAGGTGCGTGTCCCCGAGCGCACGAAGCTCATGGGACCGGGGCATCCGCTATTCGACACTCTGATCGAGTGGGCGATTCGGGAGGCGCGGCAGGCCTTCGCCAAGGGGGCCACCCTCGTGGACCCGAACATCGCGAGGCCCCAGCGGGTCTGGCTCATCCGCTCGACCATCGAAGATGGACGTCGGCAGTGGCGGCAGGATCGCCGCAAGCCGCCAGCGCACGAGCGGCTGGCCGTAGTCGTTCACGACCACATGGGCCTTCGCACGACCTCGCCGTCGTACATGCTCAACTGCATCGCTCCCGAGACCGTCGTGCCGGCTCCCGAGGTGGAGTCGAGGTCTGCCGAAGAAATTCAGGCCTGGGCCTACGAGCAGATCACCGAACGGCAGCTCGATCAAGTGAAGGCCGTGCGGGCCGAGGAGTGCGATTTACGCCGGGAGTATCTGAACACCGCGTTCACGGATCTGATTCTCGAACTGCAGGAGGAGCTGAACGATCTTCAGCAGGCCCAACTCTATGGCGACGACAACGCCGAGGAACGTGAGCGGCTTCGGCAACGCGTCGAGGACCTGAAGGCCAGGAAGGCGGATCGGCTAAAGGAGCTGGAGCTCATGATGAAGCTGACCGCCAACCTCCCCGATCTCCTGACGGAGGCCGTGATCACCCCCGTTCCCGTGGCGACGGTGGAGAGCGATGAAGAAGCGCCGTCGAAGGGCATTCCGATGCGCCGCGACGACGAGGTCGAGGCCATCGCCATGGACGTGACCATGCGCTACGAACGCGGCCGCGGGTGGTCGCCCACGGACGTGAGCCGGGACGGCGAGCACTACGACGTGCGGTCCGAAGGGCCAGATGGAGAGAAGCGCTTCATCGAGGTCAAGGGCCGCGCCCAATCGGGCGCCATCGTCCTGACCGGCCCGGAGGTGGACAAGCTCCGCCAGCTCGGCGAGCGGGCCTGGCTCTACGTCGTCACCTTCTGCAAGGGCGAGCGCCCTCGGCTGCGCATCATCCAGGACCCCATCTCGAAGCTCAACCCGGAGATGCTGTACCGGCAGATCCAGTACCTCGTCGAAGAAGGCGACTGGGCGCAGCAGGGCGAGGAAGTCGAGACCCCTTCGAAGACCGAGGAACGAAACACATGACTTCAAAGACTGACCCAATCGCGAACGCTCTAAAGCTCCCTGATGGGGCGCGTTTCTACAGGTGCGCGCTTCAGGTGAATCCTCACCATTATGCCACGACTTTCCGCGGGCAGTCGCCCACCGGTGACGCGGCCAGCTATGCACGGGCAATTGTAGAGAAGGCGTCCGAGCTGGGCATTTCTGTACTGGCCATAACCGATCACAATAGCGTGAGCAGTGTGACGGACTTTCGAGCCGCAGTCGCAAACCGCGGTGTTCACATTTTTCCCGGTTTCGAGCTCTCTTCAAGCGAGGGCGTTCACGTTCTGTGCTTGTATCCGCCGAATACGAGCCAGGACCAACTCGAACGGTACCTCGGCGAGTTTGGCATTCGCGACACTAGCCCCTCCTCTGATCTTGCTAACAAGACCTTTGTGGGAGTCTTGGAGTGCGTTCACGACCAAGGGGGGATTGCCATTGCCGCGCACGTCACCAGCGAGAAAGGAGGGTTGCTAAAAGTTCTCAAGGGTCAAGCAGGGATTCAAGCGTGGCGTTCGGACCATCTTCTTGCGATACAAATTCCAGGTCCGATTGAAGATCTGCCGCCAGACATACGCCAGATCGTCGAGAACCGGAACGCTGATTATCGTCGCGACCACGCGCCTGAACACGGCCTTGCCGTCGCCGTCATTAACGCGAAAGACATCACCAGACCTGAGGATCTTAATGATCGGTCAGCCACCTGCTGGATCAAGATGTCGGAGGTCAGCATCGAGGGGTTGCGGCAGGCGTTCCTCGATCCGGGCTCGCGCATTCGACTGAATCCAAAGACTGGAACATTGGAACCCGAGGAGCATGCTGAGCTCGTTGCGCTGGCCTGGGAAGGCGGCTTTCTCGATGGCGTAGCCGTACATTTTAATCCCAATCTGAATGTGCTGATTGGTGGGCGCGGGACGGGCAAATCCACCGTCGTCGAGAGCATCCGCACCGTGCTTGGAGTCGGCCCCATCGGCGATGAAGCGCGCAAAGCGCACGACGGCATCGTTCGACACGTGCTGCGCAGCGGCACGAAGATCTCGCTTCTCGTGCGTGTGCATCGACCCGGCATCCGCGAGTACCGGATCGAACGGACCATTCCGAACCCGCCTCTCGTGCGCGAGGCGAACGGAGAGGTGTCGAACCTTGCGCCACTCGACATTCTTCCGAGGGCCGAAGTATATGGCCAGCACGAGATATCGGAGCTGACAAAGAGCCGCGAGAAACTCACCCGCTTGCTCGATCGCTTCGTCGAGCGGGACGAATCGCTCAGTCGTCGCAAGGCCTCGCTGAGGCGGGAGATCGGGAAGAACCGCCGTGCGCTGTGTGACACGCGGCCTGAAATCAAGTCGATCGAGGAACGTCTCGCGGCGTTACCCGGCCTCGAGGAAACGCTCAAGCGCTTCCAGGAAGCGGGCTTGGAAGAGCGGTTGCGGGAGCAGAGCCTGCTGGTGCGCGAGGAGCGCGTGATCGGCTCCGTTTCCGAGCGTCTCGCGCCATTCCGCGAGGCACTTCAGACCTTGAAGCGGGAGCTGCCGATCGACCGCGCCTTTCTGTCGGAGAAGGCGCTCGAGGACCTGCCCGGCAGGGACATCCTTGCGCGAGCAAATCAGGTGCTCGCCGATCTGGATCGCGACTTGCGACGTGTCGCTGACGATCTGGAGAAGGCGTTGCAGCGCGCGGATCAGGGAATGGCCGAAGTCCGCTCGGCTTGGGAGTCGCGCAGACAGCAGGTAGAGGCTGCGTACGAGCGAATCCTCCGCGACCTCCAGAAATCCCGCGTGGACGGCGAAGAGTTCATTCGGCTGCGACGGCAGATCGAAGAGCTGCGACCGCTTCAGGAGCGCCTTGCACTTCTGCGCCGCGTGGAGAAGGAACATTCGGAACAGCGGCGAGCGCTCCTGGCGGAGTGGGAAGATGTCAAGGCCAAGGAGTTTCGTGCCCTGGACCAGGCCGCCAAGAGAGTCAGTAAGAAACTACGTGACCGGGTGCATGTGGAGGTAACTGCAGGAGGCAATCGCGAGCCGCTATTCAAGATGTTCCGCGAGGAGGTTGGCGGTCGGATGTCGGAGGCGATCGAAAGCCTGCGGAAGGTGCCCGACCTCTCCCTTACGCAGTTCGTCGAGGCTTGCCGATCCGGTGTTGAAGCGCTGACCAAGACGTACGGCATCACCCCTGCGCAGGCTGAACGCCTTGCCAAAGCCGAGCCGGAGATATTCATGCGGATCGAGGAGCTGGAACTTGCGCCCACCACGGCCATCCGTCTGAACACTGCGCCGGTCGGGCAACCACCCGCATGGCAGATACTAGAGGAGCTTTCGACCGGTCAGAAAGCAACCGCGGTACTCCTTCTCCTGCTACTCGAGTCGGATGCGCCGCTGATCGTGGACCAGCCGGAAGACGATCTCGACAACCGATTCATCACGGAAGGCGTCGTTCCGCGGATGCGCGACGAGAAACAGCGGAGGCAGTTCGTCTTCTCCACTCACAACGCGAACATCCCAGTGCTCGGGGACGCCGAGCTGATCCTTGGCCTCTCGGCCTCCGGCGAAGCCGACGGCGGCCACGCGCGGATCGCGCCTGAGCACATGGGATCCATCGACTCCCGGTCCGTCCGCGAACTTGTCGAGGAGATACTAGAGGGCGGGCGGGAAGCGTTCGAGACGCGGCGCCGGAAGTACGGATTCTGACCGATGAACAGAACGGAACTGCTCGAACTCATTGCGAACGGCGAGAACTCGCGCGTTGAATTCAAGCGCGACGACGCTCACCCGGACTCCCTAGCGAAGGAGATGTCCGCGTTGCTCAACCTGGAGGGAGGCGTGATCCTGCTTGGGGTTGACGATGACGGACGGATTGCGGGTCTCACCAGGAGTCGTGAGGAGGCGGAGGAGTGGGTGATGAACGTCGCACGGCAGAACCTGCAACCGACCATCATACCCGTCTGGAGCTCTGTGGCTATGGATGACGGCAAGATCGTTGGCATCGTGGAACTCCCGGCCGACAGCCCGGGAAAGCCTTACAAGGCGAGACGCGGCAATTCGTGGGTGACCTTCATTCGCGTGGGCAGCACGTCGCGAGAGGCGACCCGCGAGGAAGAGGGGCGGCTCTATCAGGCCGCTCGTCTGGTCCGATACGAGATCAAGCCGGTGCCGGATACCGGATTCGAGAGTCTCGACATGGACCGGGTCGAGAACTACTTCCGCGACATCCTGAAGCGGCAGGTGCCGGCTCGGGCGGATGTCGAAGGTTGGCGGCGATTGCTGCTCAACTCCGATCTGCTGGTTGCCGCAGACGATGGTGTGCGTGCATCGGTCGCCGGCCTTCTGCTCTTCGGCGAGAATCCGAACCGTCGTTTACCACAGGCCGGCGTGACGGCGGTTGCGTTCCCAGGGACTCAAAAGGAATACAACATAATTGATGATGAACGGATACGCGGGCCGCTGGTCTCGATCATCTCCGGCCGCGGCCGTGCTTTCGACAAGGGAGTGATCGACCGAGCCGTGGATTTTATGAAGCGCAATATGGGCAGCGTCGCCTGGCTCGAAGGGGGCCGGCGGCGCCGGAAGAAGGCTTTCCCAGTCGATGCGGTACGAGAAGCCGTGGTCAATGCTGTGGCGCATCGAGACTACGTGCGGGAAGGCACGGACATCGAGCTGTCTCTTTACGCGGACCGGCTCGAAGTCATTTCTCCCGGCCGGCTTCCGAATGGCGTAACCGTGGAGAAGATGAAAGAGGGAGTCGTTCGGGTGGCACGTAACGAGCTGCTCAAGGAGATTCTGCGCGATTACGGCTACATCGAGCATTACGGTATGGGCGTTCGCAACCGAATCATCGAATCGATGCGTGCCCACAACGGAACCGACCCCGATCTCGTGGAGGAAGAAGACCGTTTCATCGTCCGGCTGTGGAAGGAGCGGCGGCAGCCATGAGCGGGCAACGAAACAACGTCGGTGAGTGCCCTCGCCTGATTGAGGTGGCGCTGCCCATCCGAGAGATCTCGGCGGAGAGCGTGCGGGACAAGAACATTCACCACGCCCACATCAGCCATCTACACATCTGGTGGGCCCGCCGCCCCTTGGCGGCTTCGCGCGCGGTGATATTCGCGTCCCTCGTGCCCGATCCCGACGATCCGAAGTGCCCGGTGGAATTCCGTGCGGCCGTGGAGCGCCATCTCAAGACACACGTACCGGCGGAACTGAAGCATTACCGTCGCGGGCGCGAGAGCCGCCGCGACGAGGACCCGTATCGACCCTATGAGGGCATGCCGGACACCTTGCGCAACCGGCTTCTCATGTTCGTCGCCAAGTGGTCGCCGGAGTCCCTGGCGTTCGAGGCGGGAAAGCGGAAGAACGCGGCGGCGCCCAAGGAACTGCTCGACGACCGGTCGCTGGTCAAATGGGAGACCTCCGATCCTGAGAATAGGCAGGGGCAGGAGGTCCTCCGCATCGCCCGCGAGCTGGTGAAGATTGCGCAAGGGGGCGAGGTCCCGACCGTGCTTGATCCTTTCGCCGGCGGCGGAGCGATCCCGCTGGAAGCGAGCCGGCTCGGCTGCCGGGCCATTGCCAACGACTACAACCCAGTGGCCTACCTCATCCTGAGGGCCACCTGCGAGTTCCCGCAGAAGTACGGCAAGCCCGGCAAGCGGAAGGCGCTCGTTGAGGAGTTCGGCAAGACAGTCGAGCGAGAAGTACAGATTCCTAACGTTCTCGTCCACGACTTCGAGAGATGGGCGAACTGGGTCCTGGAGCGGACGCGAGAAAAGATCGAGCACCTATATCCCGCGGGCGAGGACGGCCGCCCCGTCCTCGCGTACCTGTGGGCAAGGACGGTTCCCTGCTCCAATCCCTCGTGTCAAGGCGAGATCCCACTGCTGCGTAGTCTCGTGGTGTGCAGCAAGGGCAACAAGACGGCACTGACGATGAACGTGGATAAGCCACGGAAGGAGGTCTCTTTCGGAACCGCCAAAGGCAAGGCGATCGAGCGGACAGAGGGGACCAAAGGCCAACGAGGACCCGCCGTCTGCCTTTACTGCGAACAGCCAACGTCGGAAGCAGACCTGCGCGCTGCGGGGCAGGCTGGCAAGATGGGCGAGCGGATGGTGGCTGTAGTCGTCGAGGGCAAGGGAGGAAAAGACTATAGGCCAGTCGAAGACGCCGACCTTCACGCAATCAAAAGCGCAAACGCCATCGAGGTGGAGGTTCCTGGCGAATACATCGTTCCAGAGATCAATCGCCCTGGCGCGTCACCCGACGCTGGTTCACACCGTAGCATCAACCTCGAGCTTTACGGATTCACGCGCTGGGGGCAGCTCTTCAATCATCGCCAGCTCGTGTTGATGGATCACTTGGTGAAAGGCCTTCACGAGGCCGTCGCTGCGATGGAGCAGAGTATCCCGGACGCCGAGTATCGGCGCGCGCTCGCCACTTATCTTGCCCTCTGGATCGACCGTGTTGCGGCCTTCGGAAATACGTTTACGCGCTGGCGCGCAAGCCATCAGAAGAGCGAAACGCCGTTTAGCGGTCAGTCGATCCCTATGATGTGGGACTATCCGGAAGTGAACCCCTTCGCTGACTCATCAGGCACGGCCACTACGCAGCTCAAGTACATGCTCAGGGTCATTCGCCGCGAGGAGTCACACGCGGCCATATGGACAACTCCTTGCGTTCTACTCAGCTCAGCAACCAAGATGGCCGAGGTTCACTCGGGGTCCTGCGACTACGTCGTCACCGATCCTCCGTATGGAAACTCCATCGCCTATGCCGACCTGTCGGACTTCTTCTACGTCTGGCTGAAGCGAAGCCTGGGAGACACGTTTCCAAAGGTATTCAGTACTCCACAGACTCCAAAGGAAGAGGAGGCGACGAGCCACAAGCACCGTCGTAACGGGTCACAGGTGCGCGCGAATGAGTTCTATCGGCGTCTTCTGGCCGAGAGCTTCACAGAAGCCAAGCGCGCCGCGAAGGACCCGAAGCTCGTCACTGTCATGTTTGCGCACCAGTCCACGGACGCTTGGACTGCCCTGCTCTCCGCCCTCTTCGAGGCGGGGCTTTCGCCCGATGCGACCTGGCCGATTGCGACGGAGATGCCCAACACTGCTCTTGCACTGGGCACAGCGTCGCTGGAGTCATCGGTAACCGTCGCTTGCCGTCCGCGAGTAGTCGGAAGTGCTGCTTCCTTCAAGGCGGTCCGCCGCGAAATCGAGGAGGTAGTCGGACGCTCCGTCAAGCGCTTCTGGTCCTACGGCTTCCGCGGCGCCGACCTCATCGTCGCCTGCTACGGCCCGGCCGTCGGCGTGTTCGGAAAGTACGAGCGAGTCGAGAAGGCGGACGGAACGCCCGTCGGGATTCCTGAGCTTCTGGAGCTCGCCAAGCAGGCCGCGCGGGACGCCATCGCGGGCGAGTTCCGGGGGGACAACCTCTCCACCCTCTACTACGTCTGGGCGAACCTCTACGGCGCGGTGGAACAGGCGTGGGACGATGCCCGACTGGTCGTGCAGATCGGCGGCGACGAGGACAACGCCATGGAGGTCGCCCGTGGACACGGCATCTTCGTGGTGGACGGCGCCAAGTGTCGCCTGGCGCTTCTCGAGGACCGCGCCGACCGCCGAGGACTGGGCATCGATCAGAACCCGCCGCATATCGATGCACTCCATCGCAGCATGCTCCTCTGGAAGGAGGAGAAACGTCAGGACCTGGTCGGGTATCTCGGCGAACGCAACCTCTTGGAGGACGGCCCGTTCTGGAAGCTGGCGCAGGCGCTCTTCGAGGTCCTCCCCCGCGACCTGGAGGACTGGAAGCTTGTCAACGCCCTACTCGGCGAGCGTCAGACGCTGCGCGCGGAGGGCAAGCGCGCGACCTACAGGGACGCCCAACGGGAGCTGTCCTTCAACGAAGGCGTGGAGGACCAGCGATGAACCTCGCCGCGCTCGCACGGCTCATCGCCGGAGGCGAGTCCGAAACGCTCGAGTTCAAGCGGTCGACCGCGGAGCTACGTCGGGCGGGAGAAGCGCTGTGCGCGTTTCTCAACGGCGAGGGCGGCCAGGTCGTTATCGGCATCGCACCGGACGGCAAGATTATCGGCCAGCAGGTCTCGGACAGCACGCTCCGAGACATCGCGGCCATGCTCGGGCGTTTCGAGCCGCCGGCGCGCATCGAGATGCAGCGCGTCGATGTCGGCGCAGGACGAACGGTGATCGTTCTGGATGCTCCCTCCTCGAGGGAACACGCCCCGTTCACCTTCGAGGGCAAGCCTTACCGACGCGTGGGCTCGACCACCACAGTCATGGCGCAGGAGGAGTACGGACGGCTTCTGCTCGATCGGAGCCACAGCCGCCACCGCTGGGAGAACCAGCCCGCAGTCGGCGTTCGGCTCGAAGATCTGGACCACGAGGAGATTCTGCGCACGCGCCAGACCGCCATCGAACAGCGGCGTCTCTCGGCCGGGACGGGCATGGATGTCGGCGACATCCTCGACCGCCTCGGACTTCGCATCGACGGGGAGATCACGCAGGCTGCGCAGATGCTTTACGGCACCAAGTTCTTGCCGGACTATCCGCAGGGGTTGCTCAAACTTGGACGCTTCCGAGGCACCAGGATCACCGGCGATATCCTCGATAACAAGCAAGAGCACATGCACGCCTTCGCGATGGTACGAGAGGCGATCGCCTGGCTCGATCGAACCTTGCCGCTGTCGGCCCGTTTTCCGAAGGGCAGCATCCTTCGAGAGGATCGGCTGCCGGTGCCCGCCGAGGCGCTGCGCGAAGTCATCCTCAACGCGGTCATGCACCGGGACTACAGCGTGCCGAGTTCGTACGTTGCGATCGTGGTCTTCGATGACCGAATCGAGGTTCGCAGCGTCGGCGGCTTCCCGACGGGAATCCACGCCGAGATGCTCGCTGGCGACCATCCCTCGATCCTCCGCAACCCGCTCATCGCCGGCGCCTTCCATCGGACCGGCGCCGTAGAGGTCTGGGGACGGGGCACCAACCGGGTGATCGAAGCGTGCCGCGCCCACGGAATCGCTCCGCCGGAGTTCTCCGAGCAAGCCGGCGTCGTTACCGTGACGTTCAAAGTCACCGTGGGCCCCGAAGCCAAGTCGGCACCAAGTCGGCACCAAGTCGGCACCAAGCTGGCACTAAGCCGGCACCAAGTGCAAGTGCTTGAAATTGCGTCCGTTCCCAGGTCTCTCCAGGAGCTCATGGAGCCGTCCGGTCGAACGGATCGCACCAAGTTCCGGGACCAAGTCGTTCGCCCCCTCCTCGAAGCCGGCCTCCTCGAGATGACGATCCCCGACAAGCCTCGCAGCCCCCAACAGCAATACCGAACGACACCCACGGGAGCCAGTTTTCTCGAAAAGGAGGACCGCGAATGAACCCAGGAAGGAACGAAGATCTCCTGAATACCGCCCTCAAGCCCTGGTACGCCATCGCCACCCCCCACGAGGACATCCGCGAAGGGCGTCTCGCGGAGGCCGTCTTCGCCGCGAACCTCTGGGCAGTTGTTCAGGGCACGGCCCCGGAGGTCTACCTCGACCCCGAGGAGTTCTTCCGCAAGACCTACCTGACCACCGGGCTGTCGACTGTGCTAAGTCGAGTTGCGGGCGCGTTACGCCGTGGCGGTGAGACCGGAGATCGGATCATCAGTCTGCAGACTGCTTTCGGCGGCGGCAAGACACACACGCTCGTCGCTTTGTGGCACCTGGCAAAGCACGCGGATCGGTTGAATGGGTCGCCTCACGCGGAGGGACTTCGAAAGGCCATCGGGGGACAACTGCCGGAGAAGGTGAAAGGCGTCGCCGTCTTCACGAACCAGACCTGCGACGCGACCCAGGGCCGTTTGGTCGAAGACGGAATTCACCTGCGCACGCTGTGGGGCGAATTGGCGTATCAGCTCGGCGGGAAGACGCTCTACGAACGCGTGCGTGCGAACGATGAGAGCCAGCGCGTGCCGCAGGGGCTCTTCTTCGAGATTCTGCAGGCCGCGTCGCCGTGCCTGATCCTGCTGGACGAGCTGGCCGACTACTGCGTCGGTGCGGCCGCGGTTCCGGTCGGCGACACGACCCTGGCGGATCAAACCGTGTCCTTCATCCAGCAGTTGACCGAGTCCGTTCAGCAGGTCCCGGGCGCGGTCGTGGTCGCCACTCTGCCGGCGAGCAAGTACGAGGTCGCCCAGAGCGAGAGGGGGCAGGAAGCGTTCGTGACGCTGGAGAAGCGCTTCCAGCGCCTCGGGGCCGACGTCAAGCCGGTCGCGGACGAGGAGATCTACGAGGTCGTCCGCGCCCGGCTGTTCGAGTCCATCTCGACGGAAAGCGAGCCGGACTATCCCAAGAAGGTCGCCCAGGTCTATCAGGCGATGTACGCGGCCCACTCGGGGGAGGTGCCCTCCGAGGCCGCGAAGAACACCTACCGCGAGCGGATCCAGCGCGCGTATCCCTTCCATCCCCTACTCATCGATGCGCTCTACACACGCTGGGGCAGCCACCCCGATTTCCAGCGGACGCGGGGCGTCCTGCGTCTGCTTGCGAGCCTCGTGGGCGACCTCTGGAAGCGCCGGCAGGCAAGCACCGAGACCCAGCATCTGATCCAGCCGTGCCACATCCGTTGGTCCGTTGACGCTCTGCAGGCCGCTTTGACGCGACTCTGGGGGCCCGCCTACCAGTCCGTCGCCGCCGCCGACGTGATCGGTGAGCGTTCCAACGCCGGTATCTTCGACGAGGAACGTGGGGGCGACTACCGAAGCGAGGTCATCGGGCGTGGGCTGGCTTCCGCCATCCTTCTCGGTTCGTTCGGCGGCCAGGGCGGTCGCAGCGGATTCAGCTCCAAGGACCTGAAGCTCGCGTGCTCGAAGCAGGGCCTGAACTGGAACTACGCGGACGGGGCCTTGTTGGAGCTGGAGAATCGCTGTTTCTACCTCCACACGGCGACGGCCGGGAGCCTGGGGAAACGCTACTGGTTCGGCACGAAGCCGGCGCTCAACAAGCTGGTCGTCCAGTACCGCCAGCAGAGCTCGAAGGAGAACTTCGCCGAAGAGATCGTCGATGACCTCCGGGCCGAGTCGCAGAAGGGAGCTCTCGCCGGCGCGACGTGGCGTGTGATTGTCAATCCCGCAGAGGATCTGCCGGAGCAGAAGTCCCTTACGCTGCTGGTCCTTCCACCGTCGCTCGTTTGGGACGAGAACGGCGGAGCGAAGGACGCGATCCAGGAGCGCGTGAAGGCAATCAGCACCCGGTGCGGTGGAAAAAACCGTCTGTACCGCAACACCCTCCTCTTCCTAGTGGGAACCGCTCGGGGGCTGAGCAAACTGCGGCAGGCGCACCGGGAGCGCGCGGCTCTGGAGGGTGTACGTGCGGACTACTGGGATCAGCTCGACGAGGAGCAGCGCGAGAGTCTCAAGAAGCGTCTGGACGCGGCACGTAAAGCCACCCTCGAAGCTCTGGGCCCCGCCTACACCGTTGTCCTTCGAGTGCATGGGCAAGAAGTGGAGCCGTACGCGCTCTCAGACGCGCGGCGGACCTTCCAGGAACACCTCGGGTACGTGTGGACGACACTTGTCGAGGACGAGGAATGGATTCTTCGCCGAGTTGGCTCGGTGACGCTGGAGAGCACGGGCCTGATTCCGAAAGAAGGCGGACTGCGCCTGAAAGATGCCGTCGAGGCTTTCCTCCGTTTCACGGATAAACCCATGGTCGCGGTCAAGGAGGCGGTGACCGCGGGGCTGGCCCAAATCTGTGCTGACGGACTGGTGGGTATCGGTCGAGGTGGAAGCCTCTCGACGCTGCTGACCAAGTACTGCAAGCAGTCGGTCTCACTTGACCCGAGCGAGGACGGCCTGTGGATCATCCCCCCGTTCACCCCGGAACCGGCGAAGGCTCCGGCCAGTGCGACTGGTGTCGGTGCCGGCGGCGGCGAGTTGAATTCAACGGGCACAACGGATTCCGGCACGGCCCACAGGGGGGCGGCGGGAACAGGGGTAGTCCCTGAAACCCAGAAGACGGTTCGCCGATTCGTTGTTCAAGGCAACGTTCCGGTCGAGAGCTGGGGGGAGCTTTTCCGTTGCTTTGTGGGGCCCGCCGCTCGGATGAACCTGAAGAAACTCGGGCTCGGCGTGCAGTTCGAAATGGTGCTACCCGAGGGCCAGGCAATGAGCGAGAACGATCCGGCGCTCAAGGCGATGAAGGAAGCCGCTCGGCAATTGGGGCTGAAGTTAGAGATTGAAGATTAGTCCAGGATGTTCTGTCGCGACTCAGCATCGTTTAGGAGGCGCCTGGAATTAGGGGCCATTGTCGAGCTCCTGAGACGGGCTCGACATCTACCTCACCCTTGTGAATAACCTTCAGATCGAATGCGTTAGTCGCGTTTATTGGAGATCCGGATAGGTACCAAAACCTGACTGCGGCAGGCTGGCACGAGATTCCTGATTGACCTGCTGTTACTACATCGGTCCAGCGAATTTCCCTGCGATGAGGCACCCTCTGAGAAGAAGGCCCTGATGAAGTGGATCGTAACCGGCAGGGCGATGCTCGGCGAGTTCCAGACCAGGGGGAAAGGAACAACGGTAAATTTTTCAGGCGCGGTGCGAAGAACCCAACCATAAGCACGGCGCCTAAATGAATCAATAATAGGAAAAACCACGGGTTATTATTGGACGTGCATGCATCTTGTCGATGTTAAGATAAAAGATGAGTGCCTCAAGGAATTGAAGCATCGAACTGCTGTTCCTGCACCCGAGTCCAACGAGAAGCGGCTGGCTTTTTGGGCCTCAATGCAGCAGTACTCCGAAAAAAACACGTCCTATAACGGTTGGGAAAATGATCGGTGCGATTGCAGGTGACATCATCGGCTCCGTTTATGAGTGGGATCCCATCAAGACCAAGGATTTTCCCCTCTTTTCACCCGGCTGCTTCTTCACGGAGGATACGGTGTTGACCGTCGCTCTGGCGGATTCGATTCTTACTGGAACTCCATATCGAGATAACCTCAAGGTGTATTACCAGCACTATCCCGATCGCGGGTACGGGGGATCATTCCACCGCTGGGCGCAAAGCGCATCGTCCAAGCCTTACAACAGCTGGGGCAACGGCGCGGCCATGCGGATCAGCCCGGCCGGGTTTGCCTATGATGACCTCGACACGGTGCTGGTAAAGTCGAAGGAGTTCACCGCGGTCACGCACAATCACCCGGAAGGGATCAAAGGGGGTCAGGCAACGGCAGCGGCGGTTTTTTTGGCGCATACCGGGTCGAGCAAAGACCAGATCAAGGAATATATCGAATCCCGGTTCGATTACGACCTCAGCCGGCATATCGATGAAATCCGTCCTGCATATAATTTCAAGGAATCTTCTCAAGGCACTGTTCCCCAGGCCATTCGTGCCTTTTTGGATTCCACGGATTTCGAGGACGCAATCCGGAATGCCATTTCCCTCGGCGGGGACGCGGACACGCTTGCCTGCATCACCGGCGGAATCGCCCAGGCATACTATGGGGACGTGCCTGATCCCATCACGGATCGTGCCTACGCAATTCTGGACGACCGCCTGCGTGGCCTTGTTCAAAGATTTTTAGATTTGTACTGCAAATAGACGGGACCAGCGCCCTACCCTGACTCAATAGATAATCATAATTCTCAAAAGAGGGATCAATGATAAAGAAGAAAGGCTATTTATGTCACTTTTTTCATCACTAAAAGGCTTCGATGGCGAGCTAACCGGCTGGTTATCCAAAAAACTTTTTCTTGATGGCGATATTTATAAAGACTTTAATAATGTGACCATCAATACGAACACTGGCACGACCCAAATTGATCAGATCATCGTCTCCAAATTTGGGATTTTCGTCATTGAGGTGAAAAATTTACAGGGCTGGATATTTGGCGATGAAAAGGCCGCCAGATGGACCCAAGTAGTCTACGGGAAAAAATATCAGTTCCAAAATCCGTTGCGGCAGAATTTCCGACATACGAAAGCCTTATCGGATTTTCTTGACATAGACCACTGCAAGATTCATTCAGTCGTGATGTTCTGGGGGGAATGCGAATTCAAAACCTCCATTCCAAAAAATGTGATGATGCGCGGTTGGACCAAGTATATAAAATCCAAATCAGAGATCCTGTTTACCGATGACGAAGTTGATCAAATTTGTGAAGCCATCAAAACGGGTCGTCTCCCAGCGACATGGAAAACAAAGAATGTTCACCTCCAGTCGTTAAGCGAGAGGCACCGAAGCGATAGCATTTGTCCCAAATGCGGCCGTGACCTTGTTCTCCGAACTGTCAGGAAAGGCCCTGAGGTAGGCTCTCAGTTTTACGGTTGTTCTGGTTTCCCTGGTTGCCGATTCACCAAAGCGATTTAGCATGATGGCTTTCTGACCACGGCCTGAACTTCAATAAACACAAAAACCCGCATTTTTTTGGCACTTAGGGTAGGTCAGGAGATCATGCGCAAGGTTTTTTTTGGATCATGCGCATCCTGGTTTTTCAGAAATCGGTTTTTACAGCGTAATAAATGCCTCCATGTATTTAAGATCTATATCCTGTGGTTCTGAAATCATAACTCAGAAAAAGCCAAACCTTTGATAAGAGATTAATGACAGATTTACACAAATTTATCCGACATAACCTTCTGATAATTTTATAATTATAGAAATCAGCAATAATAACCTTTTGAGAAAAGGAGCCTTTCAACGAGGAAACCCTCTAAAAAA